>Ga0194116_10003908_pt1 | contig 17513 bp, 23 predicted proteins | sample TA2MahsurfametaG_4_FD_148617 | JGI IMG/M metagenome (GOLD analysis project Ga0194116, IMG submission 148617) | Freshwater microbial communities from Lake Tanganyika, Tanzania - TA2015008 Mahale S9 surface | ecosystem: Environmental > Aquatic > Freshwater > Lake | place: Tanzania: Lake...
CCAATCCCCAATCCCCAATCCCCAAATGATATGGCCAATAAACGCGAAAACAATTGGAATAAAAATGTTCAAAGAAAATTATTTTTTTATTCATAAAAACAAATTTAAAATTGTCTTAAAATTGATAATTTAAAAGTTTAATTAGAAAATTATGTTTTTATTCTTGAAAAAAACATTTCTTTAATTATTTTTTTATCGAATATTTAATATAAAATAAAGATAATTATTAATTTAAACAAATATGACAACTAAACATTTTATTGAAGAAAAGGTTTACTCTAGAGAATTTGAAAATTCTTCTGGATATAGAACTACTAATAAAGAAAGTTTTAACATTTTATTAAGTCCTGATGGATCACTGAAGATGTCAAAAAAATATTTTTACAGATACGATAATGATAATTATAAAGATTATGATACTATTGATAAAGTTATAAATTATCTTGGAAAATATGAGATTCTATCAGAAGAAACTGACATGAATGTTATTTCAATTCATTTAACAGAACGAACTGGCAAAATAAAAAGAATTGATGGGTATACTGGAAATGAAACATATAAAGACTATGAAAATAAAAGTATGGATAAAAAATTTGAGCTGATAGAAAGAAAATATAGGAACACTGTCTGTTTTTCTCCTGGAAATGTATTTAAGTTATTTGATGATAAATCAGATGATATTTTCTATTATAAAAATATTACATTCTGTCGAAATGAAGGTCTAGATTTTTCCCGAATCAGAAATTATTGAAGGAATGAAGAAATATAACTGTAATTATTTTAATTGGCTAAGAGAAAAATTTCCTGAATATAAACTCGAAGAAAAAGTTCAATATCTAATGGAAAAAATGGAAAAACTTGAAAATACTAATCATAGAGATTGCTCAATAGAGGAATTTTATTGTATAAGACTTACTAATGTAAAAGGAGATATATCAGAATTTCTGAATAAATTTTACCATCAAAATTTTAGAGAATTAAGAGAAATTTTAAAATCTATCGGAATAGATGATATTGAAACTGCTTTTAATTATTTTAAATCAGTTGACTCAATCAACGAAACTGGTGAGTTTTATTACAAATTTTCGAAAAGATTTGAATTATATGGAGAACAAAATGAAATTTTAAAAAATAAATATGGAATGAACAATGAATACACCAATTTTTGTAATTTAATTAAATTTGATGGAAATATCAAAAAAGTTTTGGAAAATGAAGGTGACAAAATGCTTTATTATATGGATGAATTATTAAAACTTGAGGGTTTTACAGATGAAAACAAAAATCAAGAAATTATAAAAAAATTACCATATAATTTAACTTATGAAGATGTTTTTTCAATTTTCAAGATAAATTATGATGATAAAATAAAGGAAGATTTCAAAATATTAGAGAATTTTAATGTACATCCTGACAAAAATTCTTGGGATACTTACAATAAAGCAAATTGGTGAAATTTTTATTACTTGTATTTATGCAAATTCACCTGGATTCTTCGAAGCTTTCGGAGATAAAGTAAATCCCGAAATTCTCGCATATGCTCTTTATAAATCACCAGGTTTTAAATCGACAGTGGAAGAATTTAAGAATTATTTAACAGAAACTATAAATTATTTTAGCCTAAAAGGAGTAAATATATCTGAAGAAGAGATTATCGAATATATAGCCTCAATTGAATCTTATTATACTAAATTTATTCCAGCATCTGATTTATATTATAAGTTTCATATTAGGAGAGAAGAAATTCACCAAAAAAATGAATTTGTAAAGAAAAATTACTCTAATTTCCAAAATCATATAAAAAATTTGAGAATTCTTTATTCATCAAATTTTGTAATTCATACTGATTATTTTGGAATACCAGATGATAATTTTAAAGAGGTCAATAAATTATTTGAAGAGTTGAAAAAAATTTATGGTTATTATACAATAAAAAAAATGGATATCTATGATATCATAACGAGATATGTATGGCTAAGTTATGAAAAATGCGGGAAAATGCTTTATTTATAATTGATAAAAAACTCAATTTAGAAGAAAAAAAAAGAACTTATTTTTTTATTCAAACATTAGGACGTGATAATCATCAAGAAACATATGAAGTTTTAGAAAAACATAACTGGGATGAGGGATGGGCAAATCTCTATAAATATTATCCTGAAGTATATGATACTTTCAAAGATAGAAAGGTCGATGGAGAGACTCTATACAAGACTTCAAGTTCAGCTCAAGGAGATTTAGCTCAGATTATCAAAGTCTTCAGTTAAAATCGAAGATTATTTTAAGTTATTAATTTGAAATAATGAATTAGAAAAAATTATATTATCTATTTTACCATAAGCAATAAAACACATATGATATAAATTTTATTAATAACAAATCAAAATATTTAATTATTTAACTTAAATTAATACTTTATAATATTTAACCAAAATAAAGTAGTATTATTTATAATAAATAAAGTCATATAGTAAAAATAATCATAGGTCAAAATAGTATTCGTCAATAATTAATAATTGTTTCATTATTCAATAATTCCTAAAAAGATAAAAAGCAATTTTAATAAAACCCATTTAACATTTCATCGTTTTTTTACAAACCTGGATCTATCATATTTTAGTATTTAAGATTTTGTTTAAAAAAATGAAATATATCACAAACATAAAACTTCTTTCAATATATATAATTTCTGATAAATAGATTCTCATTTTTATTGTTAAGAAAACAATAAATTCCAAAAAGTTTCCGTTATTAAACTTATTTTTTCTTAAAATTTATTTTCCTTGATAAATTCTTTTGTAAATACTCTTTACCTTCTATATTTAATGATTTTATAATTTCTTTCATATTTTCCTTTAACATTGAAGTTGCATCTTTAATTTGTTCATCTTCAGTTTGAACATCATTATCCAATTTCATAAGTTTAACCTGCGGAATAATTTTGCTCTTGCAAAATTTGAAGTCTTTTTCTTCATAACTCGGAAATCGAATATTCTTTTTATTCTTCTCATCGAAAAAATCCACATATTTGCCTCTACTTGAAATTACATAGTTTTTCTCAAAATTTTCAGTGTTAAATTTTAAATCTTTCAATAAAGATTTGTTGGACAAATTATTGTATTCATAACATTTATGATTATTGCTAAAATGGAGATTAAGTTTATTTTCTGGAACTTTTTGTTTGAAAAAATCATACATAGTTTTGTTTTTGTTAATCAAAGACTTTTTTGAATCCTTATTAAAAATGATTTTCTGGTTGAAATTTTCTTGGTCTTCTCTAAACTTCTTTTTGATTTGACTCTCTGCCTTCATATTTATGTTGTCGTTAAAATTTTTAATTTGCAGTCCTTTTTGAATTTGAAATTTTCTTTTTTCTCTTTCTATTTTTTTGTTTTCTGACTTTTCTTCAAACTTTACTTTTTTAAAGTTGTATTTTTCTTTGAGTTCTAAAACAAAGTCTAACATTGAGTTAGTTTTTATGCTTTTGCTTTTTATCTTTTTAAGCATTTTTTTCTAAAAATTTTCCGTTAAAATGCTATTTAAAGCAAATTAAAGAAAGCTTATTAAAAAATAAATTTACTTCAATAAATAAAGTAAAATTTATTTTTCAAATTAGATAGAATATATTTAAAAATAATGTTAAATCTCGATATTATTAGTTTAAATAATTATATTTAAACGATGCAAATAACATATTTAGGTAATAATACTATTTTTTCTTAATACATAAATTTTATATTCAATTTTTAAAAATATAAAACTATTTTCTAAATGACAAATTTGAATTGAATTTGAATTTTTTCATAAATAAATTAGATGAAAAGTTAAAAAAAGAGAAAGAAGTTAAAATAGAATCTTATTTTTAAATTTCAGTTGAGCTAAAAAACATGTAAAAGTTTAGGAGAAAGAAATTAAATACCAAAGGGAAATTAATTTCACAGATCGAAGATATAGATAATCAATTAGAAAATCTTTTAAGAAAACGAAAGGTAAAAATCAATAAATTTTAGATTGACCAAAGCTCGAATGATGTTCGATTTTTGTAAAAACAAATTTTTGTTTAAGATCGAGTTAATTGATAAAAAAATTAAAATAATTTACCTTGATCTAATTTTATCTTGTACAACCTTTAATTCGTGTTCTAATATATATTTATGTTGATAATTTTTCACAAAAGTGGTCAGATGCGTTTTATTATTTTTGACAGCTTTTACATTATTATAGAATATTGCATTTGAAACTTCAGGATTATATAAGATTTCAAGCTGTTTTGTATATTGCTCTGTTTTAAAGGAATTAGATTTTCCTGATTTTTATATTTAAATCACATTATTTATTTGGATGTTTAAAAATTAATAATTTACCAGTAAAATTTTCAAGAATAAAATCTGCAGTCATGATTCTATTTTCTTTATCATTTTCATCATTGCTATATAAATTATTTCTAACATGCTTTCGAAAGTCAAAATCATTAATAACATGATCAAATTCACAGAAAGACACATCAACAAATTTCAAATCTTCATAATACTTTCGAAAGTAAAAATCATATTTAAAATCCTTAGAATATTTTATAAAATTATAGATTATTCTAGCAGTGAGAATGTTCATATTTTCAAAAGAATAGTTTATTTTTTCTTTAGTGACTAAAAAACTATTTGTTTCATTTAATTCTAATCCTCTTTTGATCTTTTCATTCTTTTAATTAAAAAAATAATTATTTTGGGTAAACTTACATCCATTATTAAAATATTGTCAACTTTATCATATATATGCCCAACAGTGAAAAATTTGTTGTAATAACTTAATGTAGTTTTTTCAACTATTTATAAATTGAGTGTAATAATATGAAATTTATTAATTTAAGATTATTTACTATTCATTCCATTAACTGCAACATCAAAAATATTAATTTTTGGATATTCATCTCTTAACATTTCTATTAATCTAGTAGTCACTCCTGATCCAGTACCCCCATACATTGAATGTATAAAAATAAATCCTTTTAAAAAATCGCATTTTTCAATAAAATTTTCTAATTTATCATATGCATCTTGGACTAAACTTTTTTCTTGTTTAAATTCTTTAAATTCTATATCATAACCTAATGCCCAATTATTTCCTCTTCCACTTGAATTTTTTATGAGATTCTTGTCTAGAATATAATATTTCTTAAGAGAATCATCTGATAAGTATTTTTTTAAGACTTTAATTTCTGAATCCACTGCAAAACTTTTAAACATTGAATTGTTAATTGTAAAAATGTTATCCAAGTCAACTTTATTTATATTTAAAGTAAAAAAGAAAATTTTTTATTAAAGATAAAACTTATTTTTTGATAATATTGAGTAAATATTATATTGATTGTTATAAATTTATTGAATTACTGTTGTTATTTTGAAAGATAATCTTTGATAATTCATAATTTATTTGATTCCCTGCTTGTCCAATTGCAATTGGTAAATAATCCATTTAAAATTCAAATAATAAATGCTTTTCTTAATTGAATTTATGTAAGAAAAATTTGAAACAATCATATAAAATTTAATTAAAATTTTTAATGAAATAATTCATTACTAAATAAACTGTTTTAAATAGAAAATGATTTGAAGATTTGTATTTATTTTAATAAATAATTATATATTTTATTTATGAAAAACACAACCATTTAATAAAAAAGAATCTTGATGTTTTCAGGAGTTTTTTTAAATCTTTAATCTAAAAGACTTTATCGTTCTTAAATTATAGTAATTTAGACAAAATTATGCTCTTTAAAAAAATTACAAATAAATTTTAATGAAAAATTATGAAGGAAAAAATCAAGAAGGAAAAAACATAAAAAAATTTAATAAATATTAAGTCATATCAATATATTTATTTATTTATATTAATTAAATTTAATTGCTATATAAAGACTAAAAATTTAAAAAATTTAATAATCTATATGAATTTTGAAAACGAAATTCTTAATAAAGAAGAAAATGAAATTCTTCTTGAAGAAGAAAACGATTTTCCTCAAAAAGAAGAAAATCAATGTATAATAATAGAAGAAAATGATTGTCATAAAAAAGAAGAAAAAAAGAACTTTTTTAGGAAGGCAGAAAACGATATTTTAATCTTCTATGATAAAGAATATCATAAACTTTTAAATGAAGCAAATTATAAAGAAAAAATAAACCAAAATATTGTGGTTAATTGCATCAAAGAAAACTTTGAGTTTTTTTACTATATTCACAAAGTATATTTTATTAAATAACAATTATAAACAATTATTATAAAATATTTTGTAAAATTTTTTTTATTAATTAATTTTGTTCAGATTACTCTTCATTTTAATCAAATTTTCGAAGACATTGCAAATTTCCTGAATGATTTTAATTCAAATTTATCCTTTAGCAATTTACAATTTATATTAGATCAAAAATACCATATATTGTGTTTAAAAGAAATATTTGAAAATACAGAAAATAACGATATGAATTCTTTGCTAAAACTTTTACAATTTAATAACGAAAATGAATTAACAAGCGAAAAAAATTCAAATATTTTGTTTTTATTAAGAGATACCAATATAAATACTGATGATAATCTTATAGAACTGGAAAATCTTAGTATTGATGATAAATTAACAATAAATCTTGACAAAAAATTAATCAAATATGCTTTAAATTCAAATGGTAGATTGGATATATATGCGAAGGCACATTTTTTTTTAAATATAATTAGTGCATTAGATAAAAAGACCAATGGAGATTTGAAACATAAATTAAATAATTTGGAGATTTTAAAATATTTTGAAACCATGGAAAAAGATCTTTTTGGAATAATTTCAATGGGAGAATCACAAAAATTCACAAAAAATAAATTTGATAATTTAATTGAAAATTTTGTTGAAAATTTGATGGCGAGGAATTACGAAACAAAAACAATTAAAGAATTAAAGAAAATGATTGTTTTATTTCAAAACATTAATGATCAGCAAAGCCTAAAATTGTTGGAGAATCTACTAATAAAGTTAATGGGACATCCAGAGGTAAAAATATGATTGAGATATATTTTGATTTTAAGTTTAATATTGTAAATGCTTCAATTTAAAAATAAAAGAATATTAATGGAATTTTAAAAAAGACTGTACAAACATTTTTATTATTTAAATTCATAGATTAAAGAAAAAATGAAAATTTTCTTATTTTACAAATCTATAAAAAAATTGGCTTTTTACTATTTTTATATTCAAAGACAACTTCTTCATTCCTAGCAAGAGTTTTAATTTAATCTATTAGGAATAAGATAAATTAATTCTTAAATTTCCTATGCTTTCTTTTTTATTAAGATTTAATTTTTTTTTGAAAAAAATAAAAAAAAATAAAGAGAGAAATTCGGAATGAATCAATAAAACTACTTAATATTCTCTATGATGAGACAGATTGGCAAGATCGATCAGCTTTTCAAACTAAGATAATCTCAACTGGAGAAAAAATAAACATAGAATTAGTGATCAGAAAAAAAGACTTTGAAGAAAAGGGCTTAGTTTTAATTTTAAACTCTCCTTCTCTTTCAAAACTTGACAATCATAACAAAATCTCATGGCTCATCCCTAATACTTATGAAAACTCTGATATCACTTTTTATCTAAATAATCAAATTAATAAAACTGAAAGATGTTCAAACAATATCATAAATGGTTCATTATTTCCTTCTCAATCTCAACAAAATGGAAATCTATTTTCTCTAAAATATAATATAAATGAAATTGCTGAGAATCCCAATTTAATTTTTGTGAAATTCGAATCCAGTTTAAAAATATCTAAAAGTGGTTATTATGATTGGAATCTCGTAAAATTTTCAAATGGAAGATTTGCAACAGTAAAATTCCTAGAGACTCCTAAATTACAAGATGAGCTTAAAGAAGCTAAAGGTCGTTTTATAGCTATAGATAAATCGCTTAAGAATTGCACAATTCATGAAGTGTTTGCAGATTTAACTAACGCGGAATTAGATAAAGACAAAGGAAAGATTTTAAGAAGAGGAACTTTTCAAGATATTGAAAAAAAATTAGAAGATTTCAACAAAAGATATATAAATTGCTTATATTTAATGGGTGCACTTGAGCGAGATAATCAAATATGCTTTGACACTGAAAATAATAACGAAATTTTGGATATACAAAATCCTGATGCTTCACCTATGGCAGTGAGTTGTAGAGCTTCAGTATCTAAATTGCTGGGTGGAGAGGTTGCATTTAACTCTTTAGTATCTAAAGCTAAAAAATTCTCTATGAAAATTTTTATTGATTCTTTAACACGAATATCTTCTTCTCGTCCTCATAGAAAATATAGAAAAATCCTTCTAAACACTTTAGATCAAGATGGAAAAATAAATTTCTGTTATGGATCAGATGGTCATTCTGTAAATTATGAAGACTCGGCATTACTTAACTATCGTAAAATTGAAAGTTGGGATATTTTAGTAGAAGATATTTTAGCAATAGCTTCAAAGTTTAACATTGATGGGGTTCATTTAGATAATTGTCAAAGTTGGCCTCAAATATTTGATATTGACCATGAAGAAATGTTTAGATTAGATCCAGATGGAAAGCAGGCTTATACAGCAGAGGAAATTCTGAATGGAGAAATTGTGTTTCGTTCTGAAGACTGTGGATATTGGACAAGTGATTTAATTGATGAATATCCAAATCCATTTTTGATAAAATTAACCAAGAGTGTTTGGAATAAATTTCCAAATTTCTTATTTGTTGGAGAATGCTGGGCAAACAATAAATTCCAAAATAGACATATTGTTCTTGCAAAATCAGGAATTGTTCCTAGAATGTATACTTTGCCAAGGGCGCTTTCAAGTGTATTTGGTAGAAGAATTCACAGAAATGGATATATTGAAAATTGTAAGCCTGAACCTGTGTCTATAATAAAGGATTGGTTAGAAGAGAACAATGAATTTTTGCCAGAAGGTGCTCTTACAATTCAGAGTTCTTGTGGACAGGTTTGGCCATATCCAGCCCTTCTCTATGGTAGAGGAAATTGGAGTGCAATAGATCTACTATTTTCCTTGACAGATATTCCCATGACTTTTATGGATGAGATTGAAGGAGAAGCGTATAGAGTTAAGATTACAAATGTTTATTCTAGTAAAGACCTCCCTAAAAGAAGTAGCGGAGTTGGAATTAAATCCAAAAGTTATGCATCGCTTGAAAAGTAAATCTAATAATTAAAAATTACAGATTAAAAGTTGAAAGTGGAAATTTTTTTATTGTAAAATTTATAAAAGTATACCGAAAAACCATTATTAATACTAAATTTTATTAAAATTTTATTAAAAAGAGCTCAAACTCAAGAAAAAGAAGAGAAATTTCCGAAAAAGAGAATTGGTTCACATGGAAATATTGATAGTTTGGATCATCAACAAAAAATTAAATCAGTGGCCTCTTTATCAGCTATTTCAATAAATGAGATTAAAAATTTGAAAGATAAGCAAGAATCTATAATTAAAGAAGTTGGACCTGAATATGGTTTTGATCTCACAAAAATAAAATACCATTATAATCACAGAAGAAAAATGAGATTAAATCATGAATCTTTAAGAAACGGGAAATTGACATATTTGAATGTTTTTGATCTAAATAATAATATTCATAATAATGTATTTGCATTTGCAAGAAGTAGTCCAGAAGAAACAGGAGTTATAATAATCAATTTCCATTCACAAGCTGTAAAATTTAAAATATTTTTTTTATGTTATTTAAGTATTATATAAAAAAGAAATTTTATTAAATTTTGAAGACATCATTCCATTTAGATATGAAGCCAATATTCAAATTATTTTCAACTCAAATAAATTTCAATTCTATTTGCTATATAGAAGACTGGATTAGTGAGGAAAAAGGAGATTTTTACTTCTTCAAAGAAATAATAAATGAGGATCTAATAAGAACATTGAATGTATTTAAATTTTTATTAATCTAGTAACAAATATCAACTTTAAAAAAAAATTTTATTTTTATAATATTATTTGAAAATTCTTATTTATATGCGAATTTAAATTAATATTAAAAATTCAGCCCTATAGTTCAATATGCTTTGGTTTTCAGATAATACCTTTTACTAAAGAAAATTTCAAAAGAACTATGGAAAAATCAATTTCTCGTTTAGTAGCGAACATAAAATCTGGAAAAAATACTGATAATTTCCAAATAAGCATCCAATTAAAATATTTATTGGAAAAGCAGTTAGGTTCAGAGGAATATGTAAAATGGTTTAGTTATGTATATGAAATTTTGAAAAATTACAATTTATCCTTTTTGGATTATGTGAGCAATTTGAATTTCATTAACCAAAACGAAGCTATCTCAAACTTATTCTTTGAATATAATTCTAAATTAATCTATTTAAGAAATTCTGATATTAGCGATCATGCTGATATAATTATTAGATCGAATTTGTTAGGCCCTATTGCATTTGTTACTCCAGAAATAGGTAGATGGTCAACAGTTGGAGGACTGGGAGTTATGGTTGATGAATTATCTCAAGGTTTAGCGAAATTAGGACAAGAAGTAATAATGATAAGCCCTTATTACGAAAGAAATCGAAAAGGAGAAACTGGCTATTTACAAAATGATCCTGCTAAATTCGTTTACATTGGTATTTTATTTTAGAGAATTAAATAAGAATAATTATTGATTTGTTATAATGGATATACATCTTTAAATTTTATTAAAAAATTTTGAAATATAAATTAATTGTTTAAAAAAAAAAAAAATATAAAAAAGATTTATATATATTTTTCATACTTTAGGCAATATTGAAGTCATCCTTGATCAAAAATACATTTTCGGAGTTCATCATGGAATTGTAAATAATGTAAAGCTTTATTTCCTTCATAATTTCGAAATTTTCCCTTCTCCATATCCCGAAGGCACAAATACATTTATTATGAAACAAATAAGCCTTTTCAGTAAAGCAGCTTTAGAACTTTTATGTTTCATAAAGACTGTTCCAGCATTGATAATTACAAATGACTGGTTTACTGGTTTATGTGCGGCTTATTCAAAACATAATCACTTTGGTGAAACTTTTAGAGGAACAACGTTTTTCCATATTGTACATAATTTAGAACCAACTTATGAAGGGAGAATATATACTTCAGTGCAAGAAGGTACTTTAGAACACATACATAAATTACCGTCTTATTGCCTAGTTGATCCTTATTGGAAAGCAAGAGTAATTAATCCCTCTCGTTGTGCAATTTTAATGAGTGATCAATGGGGAACAGTTAGTCCTTCATATAGAAAAGATCTAATGGAAACTTCTCCTCTTGCTTCTATCCTTAATATGCATAAAAAACCTTTTGCATTCCCAAATGGAATTTTTAAAGAACAAAGACTTAAAGCTTTAACCACAAAAGTCGGTTCAAATAAGGATGAGGCAAAAGCAAAAATACAGATGAAGTATTTTAAATACGAAAATGGTGATTTAAAAGTACCTTTGTTTTCATTTGTTGGAAGAATAACACAGCAAAAAGGAGTTTTATTAATTCTTGAAGCTGCTGAAACTATAATTAATAAATATGGTGGACGAATTAATATTTTAGTAGGAGGAATGGGAAATCCAAAAGATCCCTATTGTATAAATTGCATTCAAAAAATTATTCATTTAAGAGGAAAATATCCTCATAGCTTCTGGGCTGATCCTAATGAATTCTTTACTGATGGACCTTTGATAAATTTGGGTTCTGATTTCGGCTTGATGCCTTCAGTTTTCGAACCAGGAGGTATTGTACAACATGAATTTTTCATAGCAAGCACTCCTGTTCTCGCTTTTAAAACTGGGGGACTCAAAGATACAGTTGTTGAATTTGATTATAATACAAATAAAGGAAGCGGAATTTTATTTGAGAGTCATAATTACAATGATTTTATTTATGCTATAGAACGTGCAATGAATTTATTTAATAATAAAGATAAGTTTGAAATATGTAGAATTAATGCTTTTAATTCAGCGATAGATGTTATGGATGTTGCAACAATGTGGTGTAGAGAATTCTGCAGATTAAGAAATAAAATATTTTTCAATGCTGGGTTTTTGAATGAAATTTATAGCAATATTCAAAATGGAAGATTTGATATTGAGACAGAAAACAGAAATGCCAAGTTATCAGAAATATTAAAGAAATTTAATCATAAGGAATATGTATTTTCGAAAGATGAGGTATATTTATTTCTAAAGATTTTTTAAAATGTTTTTAAAATAAATCTATTTTTATAAATAAAAAAATTTAAGAAATTTCAATTAATTTTTTAAAAAATTTCTATTTATTTAACATTAGATTAGATTAACATATTAATAATATTTTTGTAGTTTACTCAAGAAGTAACTCATTATCATATTTTAAATCAACGAGGCTCTCAACCAAGTATAATTGAAGGAGAAACCAGAATTCCTATTAGCTTTTATTTCATTGATGATGCAATAACTGCTAAAATTAATAGTGTTCAAATATGCGGCTCTTTTGATAAATGGCAAGTAAGACATCCTTTAACTTTTGATCCTCTTTCGAATAAATGGACTGTTACACTCAAAATTAGAAAAGGAAGCCATTTTTATAAATATATTGTTGATGGAGAATGGAGAATAAGCAAAGGAGAAAAGGTTATCAAAGATGAATCAGGATTTGTTAATAATTTTATATCAATTTAAATAAATCAATATAAACATAACTGAATTCTTAAATAGAATAATTAGTTTTGATTAAACTGTTAAATTAAAATGAATAATATATTCTAATTGAAAAAATTCATTAATTTAAAATTTCATCTTTAATAAGAACTTTATTAATTTGTTTAAGATAAATCTTATATTTAAATATTAATTCTTTTTACCAATTAAAAAGAATCTAATATTATTACTAGAAATATTATTTTATTTCCAAATTCTCCGAAAAAATCAATATAAGAATTTAAATTAGATCATGATAAATATGACTATTTTATTTGATTCATTTACAATATTAAAGGATCCCATTACTCATCATTCGAAAATTTATATATATATTTATATAAGTCAACTTTAAATTATGCCACTTTTAATAACTTTAATTGGATTTTTTATTATTAATAATTATTTAAAATAAATTTAATTTTAAAAAATGGGTTAAAATTTGAAGAATCCATCTCGTTTTGATAATGTTATTTTACAATAACTTTTAAATTTGCATTTTTACCTCTCTATTTAAATTTGTTTTTTGTTTTTGAAACTTTCATCATTTTTTTTTTTCTGTCTTATTTTTTCCTCTATAACCAAAATCAACTTATTTCCTTTTTCAATTAAAAAACCAATGTTGGACATTTGGTTTGTTTTCAATATATTATCTTTATTCTTGGTCAAAAATTCAAAATAAATTTTACACATTAATAAAACTGTATTGAGATCATCAAATAATTCTTCGGCTTTCGAATTAAATTGTTCACTTAATGATTCAACAGCTAAAACCAAAATAGATATTACATAGTTTTCATCTCTTAAGAACAAGTTTTTGCACAATTTTTCCAGTATAATTTTTCGATCATTTTTATTTTCAGATATATCTTCATTTCTACAATTATTCCCAAACAAAATTTTATCCAAATTTTCAAAAAAAAAATAAACAATCTTATTCTTCAACAATTTGTCAGCTTTTTTATAGAAAATTATTTTCTGTAGAAAGTTTAATATATCATTTGCAACCATTATTTCTGATTTTATAAAAAACTTATAAATTTTTTCATTAAAGTCATTTTCAGTAAATTCACTTGGATTAGATTTCAATAATTTGCTCATTAAATCTTTTTCTGATAATAATATTTCTTGTAAAAAATTCAAAATTTTTTCCAAGAATAAATAGATGGCTTCCAAATTCTCTCCCTCCATAAGATTAAATTTTACGATATCTAATAAATTGTTATTGTTAGCATTGAAATTTGCGATAATGCTGCTCTTTAATGGATTGATTAAATTATTATTATTAAAATTTTTAGAAGTTAAAGTGATTTTATCTTCTGTAATATTTTGTAAAAAACAACTCATAATATTAATTACAAGTGAAAGTATATAAGGTAGTTTTGAGTCAGTGAATTTAGGATTGTTATTGCAATTGTTATGATTATTTCCCTTTGTATGGATATTTGTTCCCATTTGTAAACTTGTATTTGCAGAATTAATATTATTCATTTTGATACTTTGGCTGGTAATATTATTCTCATTACTTAGATTATCCTGTTTTTCTATCTGATAAAAAGAAGTAATTTTTTTATTAAGAAAATAATTAAAAGTTATATTAAACAAATCAGCAGCATATGTTTGCTGAGAAATTTTTGTTTCTTTAATCAGATTATTTAAAATTGATAATATCAGAAAATCAGTTCTTGAAAAATTATAACATAAGAAGTTTTTAGATAAAAACGTAATGATGCTTTTGTTATTTATAACAGTTTGTGAAGCAGGATTAATTCCAAGCAAGTCCATTGGATTTTCAGATAAAGAATTCAAATCAAGGTTTAAAAAAATACGCTTAAAATCAGCATCAAATTTTGTTAATTCAAAAATTTCATAAATTGCTTTATTTTTAATTTTTAAAAAATAATCTTTTTTTAAAGATTAAAGATAAATATGAATTATCCTTTCGAATTTATTAAATTATATTTATAAAATTTGATAAACAGTCAGTAATTTTCTTATTAATTAATTTAAAATATTGTAAAATAAAATTTGAAAGTTACTTCTATTTAAATCCATTGAACTTATTAATTTTTGCTTATTTTGAGTGCTTAAATTTTCAAAGAAATTATAATTAACAGCACCAGAATTTTTAAGTTCATTTATTATTGCACTTAATTTGAGTTTGATTAACTTATATTTTTTGAATCTTTCATAATGTTCAATACAGATATTAATGCTTTTTGCCTGTACTGTCACTTTGTACAGTTTTAATAGTTCTTCATCTGCTTCAATTGCGAAAAAGACTTTTATGATTTTTATTTAATGCTTACTTAATTTTCATTAAATTTGCTAAATTTTTATCAGAAACGTTTGTAAAATTATATTCGCTTTTGAACCTTTCTAAATAAAATTTATCATTTAAAGGACATGAATTAAAATAGCATTTTTCCATATTTTATTTTAAATAATTTGAAATTCTTAATAATTTAAAATGAAATAAAATTAATTTCGTATTTGAGGAAAATCTTTTAATATAAAAATTTATTATCTTTAAAGTTTACTATATATATTTTTAAACAAGTTTTGATTTTATTATTTTATTGAATTTTTAATCTTATATCATATTTTTTAGTTAGAAAAATTAATTATTTTCTTTCATTTCATTCAATAATTTTTTCACATTTTTATCTTCTCCTGCTTTTGCCCATAAATCACTAATTTTTTCAGCATTTTTCTTCTGTATGTCTGCAAGATTATTTAATGCTTGATAATATCCTGCTAATTTTTCTACTTTAAAAAAATCTATATAATTTTCTAAATTGTAAGTTGCTAATTTTGTCAATTGTGTCATCTCATTTAAGTTTTTTTCGAGCTTCAAAAATTGAAAATTTTAAATTATTAAATAGTTTAATACAATTGATTTATTGCAAGTTAATTTCTCAAATTCTGATTTTTTAGACTTTAAGCCAAACATTGCTTTAAACCCGCTTTTTCCAGCATTCAAATCATTCAAATCTTTTTCATTCCCTAAAAACTTTTGGTTCGCTTTTTCCTTGTTTTCATATAATATTTTTAAGGATGCAATGGCTTCATTCATCGCTTCTACATCAATTTCTTCTTCTTGGAGCCAATCCAACAAGCCGATATACGGGTTATCAATACCTTCTCTCTGAAGAAAGTAAATTTAAAGAAAAAAATTCATTACAAGATCAATAAAAATAGAAACAATAAAATTAAATTTGATTTTAAAGAAGCAAAGGATAAATAGAATGAAACATAGAAAAAATAGTAAAATAAATAAGCATTACTTAAAATATTTAAAGTTTATATTTTTTAAAGGGAATTCAAATTACCAATCTTAATAATTTTAAACATAAATCAGAATTCTTCGGATTGAAAAATACAACTTTATTGTAGTCATTATCTGCATATTCCATAAGCGTGTATTTTTCATAATCAGAGAACATAGAAATTAAAGTAAGATAATTTTCAATTTCTTGTTGCTTCTTTATCATTGCATTTTGTACAACATCTTTAAAATTCTTATTTAATTATATTTTACTCTTATATTTGATAATGCTTTTTTCAAAAAAGTTTGAAAATCAGTTATTTTTTGCCTTCCAACTGTTTCATCATAATTAAGGAAATAATCCACAAAAGAACTTTGATATTTTGCTAATAAATCTTCTTGAGAATGATTGCTAATGCTATTCAAAGCCTTTTTAACATCAGTAATAGAAGAATTAAGAAAAATTTTCATTTCTTCAGAATCACGTAAAAATTGAAATTTAAAAAGCCTTAAGCAGAACTTGTCAAGGAGTTTTTGACGCATATCAACAATTTTTGAATCCAAATTCCCCTAATAATTTAAGATATAACTTAAAAAGAAAGTTTTTTGATTTATAAAAAATATTGGAAATGGATAAGTTTTAAAATATTTCGGGTTTAATCATAATCAAATTTTCAAAGTCTGTTTTTTTTCAAAGATAATTTTAGAGATTAATAAATAAATATTTACAACCGCAATTTTAGGAGGAATATTTGGAATATAAACACCAGGCCATCTAGATATAAGTTTTTCTCTTAGTAAAAAAAAATCGGAAAATCTTCTGAAGATAGCTTCATTACTATTCAATAATTTTATTGTATAAACGATATAGGACTTTATTCCATCCCTTTTTAAAGGGTTTAAAACTTGTATTGGCTGCATAAGATATTATATAAATTAAAATTAAAAAATTAAAATTTTAGATATATAAAATACATTATCATTCATAACAAGTTCTTTAAAATTATGTTCAAGATTTTCTTCAATAATGTTTTCGGTGTAATTACGATTTTTTGATTTTTCATTGATATTTATCAAATTATCATTATTTATTAATATAGGTGATTTTTCGCTTACATAATGTGTTTTGCTTTTATCCCTTTCAATCATATTATCTAAAATAAACTCATGTTCTTTATTTTTATTATTTTCATTCATCATTTTCAAATAATTTAATAACTAAATTTATATTTATAAATTTTTAGATTAATAAAATAATTCAAAACGAAATTAAAAAGTTTTTAAACTTCAAAGATATGAGAACACCGAAAATAACATAATGGGGATTGGGGATTTTATGAAATCGAGATTCCATTTTGTAATTAATAACAAAACTCTGATTTTTAAACGAAATATTTAGTTAGATATTTATAAAAGTAAATTATATTTCATAATTCCTTTTTAACAAAGAAAATTTGAATTCAATATTTTTTGGGGATTGGGGATTGGGGATTGGGGATTGGGGATTGGGGATTGGG
>Ga0194116_10003910_pt1 | contig 17504 bp, 15 predicted proteins | sample TA2MahsurfametaG_4_FD_148617 | JGI IMG/M metagenome (GOLD analysis project Ga0194116, IMG submission 148617) | Freshwater microbial communities from Lake Tanganyika, Tanzania - TA2015008 Mahale S9 surface | ecosystem: Environmental > Aquatic > Freshwater > Lake | place: Tanzania: Lake...
CGACACGATCAAGCAATTGCTGCAGCAATTGCAGGATGAATGGGCGGGTCGCGGCGTCGAGCTGGTTCAGGTTGCCTCGGGCTGGCGTTTTCAGAGTCGACCGGAGATGCGTGGCTACCTGGACCGCCTGCACCCGGAGAAGCCGCCCAAGTACTCGCGCGCCACGCTTGAAACCCTGGCCATCATCGCTTATCGCCAACCGGTCACCCGGGGCGACATGGAAGACATTCGGGGCGTGACCATCAACTCCCTGCTGCTCAAGCAACTCGAGGACCGTGGCTGGATCGAGGTCATCGGTCATCGTGAAACGGTGGGCCGACCGGCCTTGTACGGCACCACGCGACAGTTCCTCGATGATTTGGGTTTGCAATCCCTCAATCAGCTTCCCACCCTCGAAGGCGAGGGCGTGGGCCACAGTGCGCTTGAGCAGATTGAATTTGGCCTCGGCGAGGGCCCGATCTCGCCGGGGCCGAACGATCAGGCGTCTGCGCCCGATGTACCTGCAGATTCGCAAGAAATCGCCCCATCGTCCGGGCCGCCGTCGATGGCCCTCTCTGATCAGCCCCCCGGCTCTTGAACCCCATGTCCGATCCAGAACAGGCCGCGCCTTTGCCTCCCCCCGCCCAAGCCGCGCATGAAGCGGTCCCAGCGGAAACGCAAGAGCAGCACCGCGACAGCGTCGATCCGCAGTCGGCTTCCTCGGGCGAAGTTGGCCCTCGCTCGAGACGGCGACGAGACCGTCGCGGCCGAACCCGAGGGCGCCCGCAGGCTCAGGCATCGGAAAGCGGCCAGGTGCAATCGGTCCAAGCCGGCTGCCGTGAGCGAGGGCCCGACCGGGCGGCTTATCGCTTCGAGGATGTGGTGGCCGGCCAGCTTGACGCTGACGAGCAGGATCCTGCCCTCGAGATGCCGCGCCGTGTTTTGCCGCCGCAGCCGGAGAGCCCCAAACTGCACAAGGTTTTGGCGCAGGCCGGACTGGGCTCTCGCCTGGATATGGAGCAACTCATCCTCGAGGGGCGCATCTCGGTCAATAACGAGCCGGCGCATATCGGACAACGCATCCAGTTCGGCGATGCCATCAAGGTCAACGGTAAGCCGTTGCGGGTGCGTATCGCCCCTCCGCCGCCTCGGGTGATTGCCTATCACAAGCCCGTGGGCGAGGTGGTGACCCACGATGATCCGCAAAACCGACCCACGGTCTTTCGCAAGCTGCCGCGCTTGACCCAAGGCAAGTGGCAGTCGGTGGGTCGCCTGGACCTCAATACCGAGGGCTTGCTCTTGTTTACCAACTCCGGTGAATTGGCCAACAAGCTCATGCATCCGCGATTTGGACTTGAGCGGGAATATGCGGTGCGGGTGCTCGGTGCCCTCTCTGCGGAGGAAAAGACCCGACTGATTGAGGGGGTCACGCTCGAAGACGGCCCGGCGCGTTTCGGCACCATTGAGGAGGCCGGTAACGCAGAGGGCGTCAATTGCTGGTATCGGGTCACGATTGCCGAGGGGCGAAACCGCGAAGTCCGCCGCCTCTTCGAAGCGGTCGGGCATGCGGTCAGTCGTCTGATTCGCATCCGATACGGTGCCTTCATGCTGCCCCGTGGCCTGCGCAGGGGTGTTTTTGTCGAGCTCGATGATCATGACATCTCGCAGCTGACCCGCATACTCAGGCAGGCAGAGGGGCGCGACAAAAATCAGGGACGGCGGCGCCCCGAGCGGGCGGCTGGGCCGCAGCAAGGCCCGACGCCTGGGGGGCATGCGCCCGATGACGGCGCGATGCCCGCCCGTTCGGATGCGCCCCCTGTGGCAGAGCAGGACGACCTTGAGGAACTTGGGCCTTACGAGTTTCAGCCGCCTCCGGGCCGCCATGGTCCGGCCCGTCTCGATGATGGGACGGGCTCGGGGCGACGCAGGCGCGGGCGGGGCAAAGGACCGCGTCCAGGCAGTCCGCAGCCAGGCTTCAACCTCAAGCCAAGCGGGGGCGGTAATAAGCGGTCGAGCCGGGGTGGGACGGGGGCGAACAGTGCCTCGGGGCAACCCGATCCGATGAAGACCTCGTTTGGCTACATTGGCGCCGACACCTTCACCCGTCAGCGCGAGGGGCAGGGCAAGCCGCGGGGGGGTAATCGCGGCGGGCGCAAGCCCGGCCGCGGCTGAGCAGCCTCTGCGCGGCATCGACCGGACAAGACGGCTGGGCCGATGGACCCGGCTCGCCAGGGGCTATTGCCCGGGTATGCAAGGAAATACGCATTAAAATAAGAGGTTTTGTCGCCTCTTGCGACCTTTTTTGTTTGTCTCCAGCCCGAGGATTTTTCATGTCGACCGAGCGCACCCTTTCCATCATCAAGCCTGATGCCGTAGCCAAAAATGTCATCGGCCAAATCTACGCCCGTTTCGAGGCTGCGGGCCTGAAGGTCGTGGCTGCGCGCATGGCGCATCTGTCGAAGGCCGAGGCCGAGGCCTTTTACGCCGTTCACAAGGATCGCCCTTTCTTCAAGGATTTGGTCAGTTTCATGATCTCCGGTCCGGTCATGATCCAGGTGCTTGAAGGCGAAAACGCCATTCTTAAAAATCGCGACTTGATGGGCGCGACCGACCCCAAGAAGGCTGCTGCCGGCACCATTCGCGCTGATTTTGCCGACAGCATTGATGCCAACGCGGTGCACGGATCGGACGCGCCGCAGACGGCGGCCCAGGAAGTGGCGTTTTTCTTTCCCGGCATGCAGATTTACTCGCGCTGAGGGCCCTGCGGGCTGATGCCAAAACGGGGCCCCGAGGGGCCCCGTTGTTTCATGGGTCGTTCGTTCAGCCCGCCGAGCCCCTTGCATTTCTTCGGTTTGCCGTTACCCTGTCGGATAGCTCAAGCGCCTGCGATGCTCACCAATCTGCTCGGCTCCGACCTTGAAACCTTGGTCCGGTTTTGTGAAGAACTGGGAGAAAAGCGTTTTCGGGCGACCCAGCTTTTTCGCTGGATCCATCAGCGAGGTGTGCGCGATTTCTCGCAGATGAGCGACCTCGCCCGCTCGTTGCGGGACAAGCTGGCTGGGGTCGCCCAAGTGCAAGCCCTGCCTGTGGTCTCCACGGAGCGCTCGTCCGATGGCACTGTCAAATGGCTGTTTGATGTCGGTGATGGCAACCTCATCGAATCGGTTTTTATTCCTGAGACCGACCGCGGCACCCTGTGTGTCTCTTCTCAGGCCGGCTGCGCGGTCGCCTGTCGCTTCTGCTCCACGGGACATCAGGGCTTTAGCCGCAACTTGAGCGCCGCCGAGATCGTGGCACAACTTTGGTATGCCGAGCACACCCTGCGACAGGAGTTGGGTCGGCAGGAGCGAGTCATCACCAATGTAGTCATGATGGGAATGGGTGAGCCTTTGCAGAACTACGCCCAACTGCTGCCGACCCTGCGCATCATGCTCGATGATCACGCCTATGGGCTTTCGCGACGGCGTGTGACGGTGTCCACATCGGGCGTGGTTCCGATGATGGCGCGACTGGCCGCTGATTTGCCGGTGGCCCTGGCGGTTTCCCTGCATGCCCCGGAGGATGTGCTGCGGGATCATCTGGTTCCGCTCAACCGTAAATACCCCATCGCTGACTTGCTCAGCGCATGCGCCGCCTACCAGCGTGTTGCGCCGCGGGATTTCATCACTTTCGAGTACTGCATGCTCGATGGCGTCAACGACCAACCCGAGCACGCCCAGGCCTTGGTGCGCTTGATGCGACAGCACAGCGCGGCACTGACTGCCAAGTTCAACTTGATCCCCTTCAATCCTTTTCCGGCCTCGGGCCTCAGACGCTCACCGCCCGAGCGCATTCAGGCTTTTGCCGCGGTGTTGATGGAGGCCGGTCTGGTGACAACCATCAGGAAGACTCGCGGGGACGATATCGATGCAGCTTGCGGTCAGTTGGCCGGCGATGTCAAGGACCGCACGGATGTGCAGCAGCGCATCACTGTGGCGCGTGGAGCGATGAAGCGGGATCTTCAAGATGGGCGCTCTCTGCGGGTCTGAGCCCCGTTCAGGCCGGATGCGGGCGTTTGGCCTGTTGCTGATCTGCGTCCTGGGCGTGGCTTGCTCGGGACCCGCGCGTCGGGCCAGCGACTGGCCGACCGAGTCGGATCAGTCCCCGGCCCAGCGGCGCGCCCTGCTGCGTCTGGAGTTGGCCGATGCCTACCTGCGCCGGGGCCAGCCCATGGTAGCGCTCGATGAGGTCAAGCAAGCCCTGGCGCTCAGCCCGGAGCTTGCGGCTGCCTGGTCCTTGCGCGGCCTGTCTTACCTGCAAATGCGCGATGAGGCGCGTGCCCTGGCCAGTTTCGATCGGGCGCATCAATTGGCCCCCGATGACCCCGATGTGCTGCATAACCGGGGATGGCTGATGTGTCAGCAGGCCCAGTCCGGGCCGGTCATGGAGCAGGCGCAGTTGCTACTGCGGCGGGCTCTGGCCCAGCCTGCTTATGCCCATGCTGACAAAAGCTGGCTGGCGCTGGCCCACTGTCAGGATCGCGCCGGCCAGTCCGCCTGGGCCCTGGAGAGCCTGGCCCGACCCGAGTTGGAGCGGGCCTCTCAGGCCCAGACCCTCTGGCAGGCCGCCCGGCTGGCCCGCAGGCTGGATAATGCGGCTCTTCAGCACAAGTTTGGAATGCAATTGCAAACCCGCTTCAGCCAGTCGCCGCAGGCGATGGCCTTCGCCCAAGGTGCTTGGGATGAGTGAGTCAAAGCCCGAAATAGACAGCCCACCTGCCGCAGTCAGCGCCGGTGCTTTGCTGCGTCAGGCGCGCGAGCGTGCAGGCTTGCATATCGGCGCGCTGTCGGTTTCATTGAGGGTGCCGGTACAGCGACTCGAGGCCTTGGAGGCCGACCGCCACGATCTGCTGCCCGGGCCGGTGTTTAGTCGGGCGCTGGCCCTGAGCGTCTGTCGCAGCCTCAAGCTCGACCCGGGGCCTGTCCTTGGTCTTCTGCCTCATGCGGGCAAGCCGGATTTGAAGCTCGAGGGCTCCCTGAATGAACCCTTTCGCCTGTCTTCCAGGACCAGGCCGGCGACAGCCTGGCTCCCTGTGTCCGCACCGGCTTTGTGGATTGCCGGCGCCTTGATTCTTGGCGCGATGGCGGTCTTTTTCTGGCCCGACACTGGATTGAGGTGGACCACCTCCGAAGCCAAGCCCGCGGCTGGCTCGGTGGTCACCGAGTCGGTTCAGGCCCCCTACTTGGCTTCTGCCGGCGCTGGTATCCCCCCGGCCCCGGCCATGCAGGCGCAGGCACCGGCGGCTGCACCGGGGGGCGCCGTATCCGTCGAATCGCCGACCCCCGCCCCGGGCGTTGGCGCTCCCCTGCTGCTCTTGAGGGCCCAAAAGCCCAGTTGGGTCGAGGTCGTCGATGCAAGCGACCAGGTGCTTGTGCGGCGAACGCTGGCCGAGGGTGAACAGGTCCCCGTGACGGCAGCATCGACCCTGCGTGTGACCATCGGCAATGTCGGCAGCGTGTCGGTTCTGGTGCGCGGCAGTCCTCTGGATTTGGCTGCCTCAACACAGGGCAATGTGGCCCGCTTCGAGGTGAAATGATGAACCCCTGCCTGCCGATAGAGCCGTCGCGGCCGAAGGCGCGCCGTTCCTTGCAAGCTCGCGTGGTTTGGGGCTCGCGGGTGGTGACTGTCGGCGGCGATGCACCGGTGCGGGTGCAGTCCATGACCAACACCGACACGGCCGATGCCATCGCCACCGCCATCCAGTGCAAGGAGCTGGCCCAGGCGGGATCGGAGGTGGTGCGCATCACCGTCAACACGCCCGAAGCCGCCGCAGCGGTGCCCCATGTACGCGACCAGCTCGACCGAATGGGTATCGATGTACCCCTGGTGGGTGATTTTCACTATAACGGACATCGCTTGCTCAGCGAATTTCCCGCTTGCGCCGAGGCCTTGTCCAAGTACCGCATCAACCCCGGTAATGTGGGCAAGGGCGACAAGCACGACAAGCAGTTCGCACAGATGGTGGAGGCAGCGATGCGCTGGGACAAGCCGGTGCGCATCGGCGTCAACTGGGGCAGTCTGGACCAGGAATTGCTCGGCCAGATGATGGACGAAAACGGCCGCCGGCCGCAGCCCTGGGATGCGCGGCAAGTCATGTACGAGGCCTTGATCACTTCGGCCCTGCAATCAGCCCAGCGGGCCGAAGCTTTGGGTATGCGCCGCGAGCAGATCTTGTTGTCGTGCAAGGTCTCGGGCGTCCAGGATTTGATTGCCGTGTACCGCGAGTTGGCTCGCCGCACCGACCACGCCCTGCACCTGGGGTTGACCGAAGCGGGCATGGGGACCAAGGGCACCGTGGCCTCCAGTGTGGCTTTGTCGATTCTGCTTCAGGACGGGATTGGCGACACCATCCGGGTGTCTTTGACGCCCCAACCTGGCGAGTCACGCACGCAGGAGGTGGTGATTGCCTCGGAGATTTTGCAGGCTCTGGGCTTGCGCATCTTTGTGCCCAGCGTGACCGCCTGTCCCGGCTGCGGCCGTACGACCAGCACCACCTTCCAGGAACTGGCTAAGCAGATTGACGACTTCCTGCGCCTGCAGATGCCGGTTTGGCGCAAGCGCTACCCCGGGGTGGAGCATCTGAAAGTGGCGGTCATGGGGTGCATCGTGAATGGGCCGGGTGAAAGCAAGCACGCCGATATCGGCATCAGTTTGCCGGGTACTGGCGAGGCCCCCGCGGCGCCCGTGTTCATCGATGGCGAAAAGCGACTGACCTTGCGTGGCGAGGCGATCGCGCGCGAATTCCAGGAGATCGTCGAGACCTATATCGAGAGGCGCTATGGTGCCTCGGTCCCGGCGATCTCCGAACTTTGAACAAAATCCGGGCCTGTGGCCCGACTGCACACCATGGTTGAGAAACTGAGCGCCGTCAAGGGCATGAACGACATCCTGCCGCCCGAGTCGGCCCGCTGGGAATGGCTGGAGGACAGGGTGCGCAGCCTGATGAGTCGATATGCCTATCGCAACATACGCACCCCGGTGCTTGAGCACACGCGACTGTTTGTGCGCAGCATCGGCGAGGTGACCGATATCGTCGAGAAGGAGATGTACACCTTCGAGGACCGATCGGACAAACACGGTCAGGCCGACTTGCTCACCCTGCGTCCCGAAAACACCGCCAGCGTAGTGCGCGCTGTTACCGAACACAATCTTCTCTACGATGGCGGCAAGCGCCTGTACTACATGGGGCCGATGTTCCGGCGCGAGCGGCCGCAGCGGGGGCGCTATCGGCAGTTCCATCAGATTGGTGCCGAGGTCTTGGGTTTTGCCGGCCCGGATGTCGATGCCGAGCTGATTTTTCTGGCGGCGGCGCTCTGGCGCGAGTTGGGCCTGAGCGATTGGAGGCTGGAGATCAATTGCCTGGGTCAGCCTGAGGAGCGAGCGCGTCATCGTGCGCAGCTCATTGCTTACTTCGAGCAGCATCTTGACGATCTCGACGAGGAGGCGCGCCGGCGCCTGCATAGCAATCCGCTGCGCATCCTCGACACCAAGAATCCCGCCATGCAGGCCGTGGTCGGGCAGGCCCCGCGGCTAATTGATTTCTTGGGGGCCTCCTCCGTGCGGCATTTCGAAGGGCTGCAGACCATGCTCGATGCCGGGGGCATCGCCTGGAGCCTCAACCCCCGTTTGGTGCGCGGGCTGGACTATTACAACCTGACCGTTTTCGAGTTTGTCACCGATCGCCTGGGCGCGCAGGGCACTATTTGTGCGGGGGGGCGCTACGACGGCCTGATTGGGCAGATGGGCGGCAAGAGCGCTCCGGCCGTTGGTTGGGCCCTCGGGGTCGAGCGCGTGCTGGAGTTGCTCAAGGAGCAGGGGGTCGATGCGGTCGCGTCGGCACCGGATGCCTACGCGGTCATTCCCGAGCTTGATTCGGTTCCCCGGGTGCTGGCCTGTCTGCAGGCGCTGCGCCAGGCCGGGGTCAGTGTGCAAATGCATGCCCCCTCAGGCGGGCAGGCCGAGGGCATGGGCAGCATGAAGTCACAGTTCAAGCGGGCCGATGCCAGCGGGGCGCGCTTTGCCCTGATCTTCGGTGCCGAGGAGCTGGCCCAGGGCTGTGTGGCTGTTAAGCCGCTGCGCGGTGCGAGCGACCAGGCGCAGCAGCTGGAGTCCTTGACGGGGGTCCAGGCCTGGGCCGGCCGGCTACTCGGTGCTCGTTGACCGAACGCCCCGCAGCCCAACCCGGTCTTTGACCGGCCTACAATGCGATTCCCCCTTTGTCTGCGCGCCTGCATGCGGCGTGCTCTTGTTCGTTTGACCCGGCGTTCGCGCCTCCCGCTCCCATGGCCAGCCCACTCGACCTCCAAGAACAGGAACAGCTTGACGAGATCAAGCATTTCTGGAAACGCTACGGCAATGCGATCACTTGGGCGTTGATCGTCGTCCTGGGCGGTTTTGCAGCGTTCAACGGGTGGCAGTACTGGCAGCGCAAGCAAGGGGCGCAGGCGGGTGTCATGTTCGACCAGATTGAGGCGGCGGTGCAGGCCGGGGATCTGGCCCGTGTCGACCGAGCGCTCTCAGACATCAAGGAACGCTACCCCAACACCACCTTTGCACACCAGGCTGCCTTGCTGGCTGCCCGCGCCTACTACGACAAGAGCCAGAGTGATGCTGCCAAATCCTCGCTGACCTGGGTGCTTGAAAAATCCAACGACGACGGTCTGCGCGCGGTGGCGCGCCTGCGTCTGGCCGCCTTGGCCTTGGAGGCCAAGGCCTATGACGAGGCGCTGGCTTATCTGGCCAAGGAAATTCCCCCTGCCTTTGCTGCGCTTGCGCACGATCGTCGCGGCGATATCTACCTGGCCCAGGGCAAGCCGGCCGAGGCTCGCGAGGCGTACCGTAAAGCCTACGAGGGGCTTGAAGAATCGGTTGAATACAAGAAGCTGGTGGAGATCAAGCTCAATGCCTTGGGGCTTGATGTTTCCAAGGCGGCTGTAGAGGCCAAGAAATGAAACGCCTTGTCTTTGCGCTTGCCCTCGCGGCGATCCTGGCGGCCTGTTCCACCGGCTCGCCCCGGCCCAAGCCGGCTGATTTGCAGGCGATCAACCCGACCATCGGCGTGCGTCAGGCCTGGTCGCAACGGCTGGCGCGCATTGATTACCCGGCTTTCGTGCAGGTGCACGCCAGCAGCGTGGTCATCGGCACCGGTGAGGGCACGGTGGTCGAACTGGATGCCGCCACCGGGCGTGAGCTCTGGCGTACCTCGGTCGGTGCGCCCTTGTCGGCCGGCGTCGGCAGCGACAGCAAGACGGTGGCGGTGGTGACACGCAACAATGAACTGGTGGCCCTGCGTGAGGGCCGGGTGGCCTGGCGTCAGCGTCTCGCGGCTCAAGCCTTTTCCGCCCCCCTGGTGGCCGGGGCGCGCGTGTTTCTGTTGACCGCCGACCGCACGGTAACGGCTTACGACGGTCAAGGGGGGCAGCGCTTGTGGGCGCAGCAGCGCCCCGGGGGTGACCCCTTGGTGCTGCGTCAGTCGGGCGTGATGTTGCCGGTGGGCGATACCTTGCTGGTCGGTCTGGGCGGCCGTCTCTCGGGTCTGAATCCTTCCAACGGCTCGGTGCGATGGGATGTTCCCGTGGCCTCGCCCCGGGGCATCAATGAGATCGAGCGCCTGGTCGACTTGGTTGGACCAGCCGCCCGTCAGGGTTCGGTGGTTTGTGCGCGCGCTTTCCAGGCCGCCGTGGCGTGTGCGGATGCCCAAAGTGGCCGCTTGCAGTGGAGCCGGCCGGCCGATGGTGAGGTTGGCCTGGCCGCCGATGAGCGCCTGCTCTACGGGGTCGAGTCAGATGGTCAGGTTCAGACTTGGCGCATGAGCAACGGCGAGCGGGTCTGGAGTTACGACCGGCTGCGCTTTCGGGAGCTGACGGCGCCCTTGCTGATCGGACGCTCGGTGGCGGTCGGTGATCTGCAGGGTTTCGTGCACCTGCTCTCGCGCGAGGACGGCAGCCCGCTGGGGCGCATCAGTACCGACGGCTCGGCCGTGGCTGCGCCGCCGGTATTGGTCGGACAAACGCTGATCGTGGTCACCCGATCGGGCGGCGTGTTCGCCTTCCTGCCCCTTTAATTCGGGCCTGAGCCTGCTTGAAGCCCAAAATTCCCGATGAAGCCGGTTATTGCCCTGGTGGGGCGGCCCAATGTGGGCAAGTCCACTCTTTTCAATCGCCTGACTCGCACCCGTGATGCGATCGTGGCCGATTACGCGGGTTTGACCCGCGATCGGCACTACGGTAACGCCCGACTGGGCGCGCAGGCCTTTATCGTCATCGACACCGGCGGCTTTGAGCCCACAGCGGAGTCGGGCATCTACCGGGAAATGGCGCGCCAGACCCGCCAGGCGGTGGCTGAGGCTGATGTCGTGATTTTTGTGGTCGATGCGAGGGAAGGCCTTTCTGCGCAGGATCACGACATCGCCGCTTACTTGCGCAAGCTGGGCAAGCCCTCGGTGCTGGTCGCCAACAAGGCTGAGGGCATGAAGGCCGGGGCGCAATTGGCCGAGTTTTTTGAGCTCGGCCTGGGCGAGGTCATGCCGGTCTCGGCTTCGCACGGGCAGGGCATGAGAAGCATGGTCGAGGCGGCCCTGGCCTGCCTGCAGCCGCAGCCTCAGGAGGACGAGTCGGCCGAGGACGAGGGGCAGGGGGTGATCAGGCTGGCTGTGGCCGGGCGACCCAATGTGGGCAAATCTACCCTTATCAACACCTGGCTGGGCGAGGAGCGTCTGGTGGCCTTCGACCTGCCAGGCACCACCCGCGATGCCATCCGGGTGCCATTCGAGCGTGACGGCCGTCGCTTTGAACTCATCGATACCGCCGGACTCAGGCGCAAGGGCCGGGTTTTCGAAGCCATCGAGAAGTTTTCCGTGGTCAAGACCCTGCAGGCCATCGAGGGCGCCCATGTGGTCTTGCTGCTGCTCGATGCTACCCAGGGCGTGACCGATCAGGACGCCCATATTGCCGGCTTCATCCTCGAGAGTGGGCGTGCCGTGGTGCTGGCTGTCAACAAATGGGACGCCATCGACGCCTATCAGCGTCAGATGCTCGAGCGCTCGATCGAAACCCGCCTGCCCTTCATGAAATTCGCTTCGCTGCACCGCATTTCAGCAGTCAAGCGGCAAGGGTTGGGGCCTCTGTGGACCTCACTGGTGCAGGCGCACTCGGCGGCCTTCCGCAAGATGTCCACCCCGGTCCTGACCCGCCTGCTGATTGAGGCTGTGGCCTTTCAGCAGCCGCAGCGCTCGGGTCTGTCGCGACCGAAGATGCGCTATGCCCACCAAGGTGGCATGAACCCCCCGGTGATCGTGATTCATGGCAACTCCCTCGACCAGGTCAGCGCGACTTATAAGCGTTATCTGGAGGGACGCTTTCGCAAGGAGTTTGATCTCGTCGGCACCCCTTTGCGTATCCAGATGAAAACCGCCCAGAACCCTTACGCCGACCGGTCGTCTGACTGAGGCCCCAAACTCATCGGTCTTGGCTGTGGTAATGTGTGAATCCCAACTTTCTTTGAACACGGACCATATCGTGAGCAACAACAAAGGCCAGCTTCTGCAAGATCCTTTTCTCAACACTTTGCGCCGCGAGCATGTGCCGGTGTCCATTTACCTGGTCAACGGTATCAAGCTGCAAGGGCAAATCGAGTCCTTCGACCAGTATGTGGTGCTGCTGCGCAACACCGTCACTCAGATGGTCTACAAGCACGCGATCTCAACCATTGTGCCGGGACGCGCGGTGAATTTCTCAAACACTGAGGAAGGCCCCTCCTCCTGAATCCCTCCGAACGCCCGCTAGGGACGCCGCCCCCAGTCCTTTTGGTGGGCGTCGACCTGGGCCTGCCGCACTTCGATGCGCAATTGCAGGAGCTTGGTCTGCTGGCGCAGACGGCGGGCCTGCGGCCGGTGGCCCGGGTGACTTGCAAGCGGCGTGCGCCCGATGCTGCGCTGTTTGTTGGCTCTGGAAAGGCCGAAGAGATCAAGGCGTTGGCGCTGGAGACCGGAGCGACTGAGGTCTTGTTCGATCAGGCGCTTAGCCCAGCTCAGCAGCGTAACCTTGAGCGCTGTCTTGACATGCCGGTCAATGACCGTACTTTGCTGATTCTGGAAATCTTCGGGCAGCGTGCGCGAAGCCATGAAGGCAAGCTACAGGTTGAACTGGCCCGGCTGCAATACCTTTCAACCCGGTTGGTGCGTCGATGGTCGCACCTGGAGCGCCAGGCCGGCGGGGCGGGTCTGCGCGGAGGACCGGGTGAAAAGCAGATCGAACTGGACAAGCGCATGATTGGCGAGGCGATCAAGCGCACGCGTGAGCGGCTGGTCCGCATCAAGCGCCAGCGCCAGACCCAGCGCAGACAGCGACAGCGCCGCCAGACATTCGCCGTCTCCCTGGTGGGCTACACCAATGCCGGCAAAAGCAGCTTGTTCAATGCCTTGGTCAAGGCGCGGGCCTATGCAGCCGACCAGTTGTTTGCAACGCTCGACACCACAACCCGGCAGCTCTATTTGGGCTCAACTGGCGCGGACGGATCGGCCGGCGATCGGCTCATGACGCTGTCCGATACCGTGGGTTTCATACGCGATCTGCCGCACGGGCTGATCGACGCCTTCGAGGCCACCTTGCAGGAGGCGGCCGAGGCCGACTTGTTACTGCATGTGGTCGACGCGGCCAATCCGGATCATCCGGAGCAGATTGAGCAGGTGCACAGGGTGCTGGCAGAGATCGGTGCCGATCATCTGCCGCAGGTGCTGGTGTTCAACAAGCTTGACGCCCTACCTGACGGACGCAGACCGCTGCGTCTGCACGAGGTCCTGCGGCACAGCGCCCAGGAGGTGGGCGAGCGGGTGTTTGTCAGTGCACGCACCGGGGAGGGCCTGCCAGAGCTGCGAGACTTGCTGCTGCGTCGCGTTGGCCCGGCTGGGGCGATCGCCGGGGTCGGGGCGGGGTTATGTGAGCCTACGCAGGGAAGTCCTCACGGTTTAGGCACAATGTAGCTTACAGAATAAAGACTCTTGTCCGTCCATCATGAAGTTCAACCCTGTGCTGCAAACCTTCGTGGCCTGGCCCCAGCGCCTGTTTCAGCGCGTTCGCGGCATGTTCAATCTCAACGACTCTCGCTGGGGCCGCGACGAGTCCTCCTCGGGCGAGTCACCGAGTCCTTCGGACCGGCCCGCCGCCCCGGTTCCACCGCCGGCTTCCCCGCCCCCCAACGCATCTCCGCAGAGGCCCTCGGGCGAGCCTCAGGGCCCGACCCAAGGGCCGCCCGATCTCGACGAGCTATGGCGTGACTTCAACCGCAAGCTCGGCGGCCTGTTCGGTGGACGCAGGGGGGGCGGTGGGCGTCCTGGCGGACCGGGGCGTGGCGGATTCCAGCCGCCCGACATGAAGAGCGCCGGCCTAGGCGCGGGCCTGATCGCGGGCGTCGCCCTGCTCATATGGCTGGGGACCGGTTTTTTCATCGTTCAGGAAGGCCAGCAGGCGGTCATCACCCAGTTTGGTCGCTACCACAGTACGGTGGGTGCGGGCTTTAACTGGCGCTTGCCTTACCCGATCCAACGCCACGAGATGGTGGTGGTCACACAGATCCGATCGGTCGATGTCGGCCGTGACAGCATCATCAAGGCCACCGGCCTGCGCGATTCGGCCATGCTGACCGAGGACGAGAACATCGTCGAGATCAAGTTTGCCGTGCAGTACCGTCTCAGCGATGCACGAGCCTTCCTGTTTGAGAGCAAGGATCCGGCTGCCACCGTGGTCCAGGCGGCAGAGACCGCTGTGCGGGAAGTGGTGGGCAAAATGCGGATGGACTCGGCTTTGGCTGAGGAGCGTGACCAGATCGCACCTCGCGTGCGCAATTTGATGCAAACTATTTTGGACCGTTACAAAGTGGGCATCGAGGTGGTTGGCGTCAACCTGCAGCAAAGTGGTGTGCGGCCACCCGAACAGGTTCAGGCGGCTTTCGATGATGTGCTCAAGGCCGGCCAGGAGCGTGAGCGTGCCAAGAACGAGGCTCAGGCGTATGCCAATGATGTGGTGCCGCGAGCGGTCGGTACGGCTTCGCGACTGCAGGAGGAGGCGCAGGCGTACAAGGCGCGCATCGTCGCCCAGGCCCAGGGTGATGCGCAGCGCTTCCGTTCGGTTCTGGCCGAGTACCAGAAGGCCCCCCAGGTGACCCGCGAGCGCATGTACGTTGACACCATGCAGCAGGTCTTTACCAGCGTCAGCAAGGTAATGATCGAGTCGCGTCAAGGCTCCAACCTCCTGTACCTGCCGCTGGACAAGCTGCTTCAGTCGACCGTTGTGCCTGAAGCGAGCCCTGGTACGCCGATGTCTCAACTGCCCGCCTCTTCCAACCCTGCGCCGGCTGCTGCCGGGGGGGACCCGCGCAGTCGCGATGCTTCTCGCACTCGCGAGCGGGACGGACGCTAAAGGGATCTGATCATGAACCGCATTGGATTGATTGTTTCTTCTGCATTGGTCTTGCTTGCGCTGGCCAGTTCGACGCTTTTTGTGGTGGACCAGCGCCAGTTTGGCGTCGTGTATGCGCTGGGCCAGATCAAGGCCGTTATCACCGAGCCCGGCTTGAACTTCAAGCTGCCTCCCCCGTTCCAAAATGTCTCTTACATTGACAAGCGGCTTTTGACGCTCGACAGCACCGACCCTGAGCCGATGCTCACGGCCGAAAAGCAGCGGGTGGTGATTGACTGGTATGTTCGTTGGCGCATCTCTCAGCCGAGCGACTACATCCGCAATGTCGGTCTGGACGAGCGAACTGGCGCCAATCAACTCAGCCGCGTGGTTCGTAACGCCTTTCAGGAAGAGATCAACAAGCGCACCGTCAAGGACCTGCTCTCGCTCAAGCGCGAGCAATTGATGGCCGATGTCAAGACCGAGGTGCAACAGGCGGTCAAGGGTTCCAAGCCCTGGGGGGTGGAGATCGTTGATGTGCGCATCACCCGGGTGGACTATGTCGAGGCCATCACCGAATCGGTTTACCGCCGCATGGAGGCTGAGCGCAAGCGCGTGGCCAATGAATTGCGCTCCACTGGTGGAGCCGAAGGCGAGAAAATTCGCGCCGATGCCGATCGCCAGCGTGAAGTGACGGTGGCCAACGCCTACCGCGATGCCCAGAAAATCAAGGGTGAAGGCGACGCTGAGGCGGCGCGCATTTACAACGACGCCTTTGGTCGCGATCCGCAGTTCGCCCAGTTCTACCGCAGTCTGGAGGCCTACAAGGCTAGCTTCAACAAGAAGTCGGATCTGATGGTGGTCGATCCCTCCTCGGAGTTTTTCCGCGCCATGCGCGGTTCTGGCGGCGCGCCGGCCCAGAGCCCGTCCAATCCCCCGCGGCGCTGACCGGCTGCGCTTTGGACAGCAGTACGATCTGGCAGGCGCTGGCCCTGGTCCTTGTGATTGAGGGGTTGTTGCCGCTGCTGGGGCCCGGTCGCTGGCGCCGCACCTTCGAGCAACTCCTGCAACTCAGCGATGGGCAGCTGCGTTTTTTCGGCTTGCTCAGCGTCGCTCTGGGGCTTTCGGCGCTCTGGCTCTTGTCTTGAGCGGCCTCCGGTCCGGCTGCGGCCGCCGGGCTGGCCACCGGTAGAATCTCGGCTTTAACAGCTCCGCCGCATTGCGATGCCCGCTCGCTCTTCGTCTTGGCAATTGCCGGACCAAATTGCTGATGTTTTGCCCTCAGAGGCGCGACATATCGAAGAGCTCAGGCGTCTGTTGCTCGACAGTGCGCGCAGCTATGGCTATGAACTGGTCACGCCGCCCTTGCTGGAGCACCTGGAGTCCCTGCTCACCGGCACCGGTGAGGCCCTGAGCCTGCAAACCTTCAAGCTGGTCGATCAGCTTTCAGGCCGCACGCTGGGATTGCGGGCCGACACCACGCCCCAGGTCGCCCGGATCGACGCCCACCTGCTCAATCGCGCTGGCGTTACCCGCCTTTGCTACTGCGGCCCGGTGGTACACACCCGGGCCGATCGGCCCCATGCGAGCCGGGAGCCGCTGCAGTTTGGCGCAGAAATCTACGGGCATGCCGGATTGGAGGCCGATTTGGAGGTGCAGGGTCTGGCCATCGAGGGGCTTCGGGCGGCCGGATCGGGCCCTTTGCAGCTCGATATGGCTGATGTGCGCATCGTCAACGCGCTGTTGGCCGGGGCTGCGGTCAGCCCAGCCTGGCAAGCCCGTGTCCATGCGGCTTTGGCAGCCAAGGATGCAGCCGAGCTCAAGGCCTTGCTTACCCAGCCGCCGGGCCTGGTGAATCGAAGCGCCTCCGGTTTATCGGCTTTGCTGGGTCTGTATGGCGATGTTTCGGTGCTGCACGAGGCCCGGACAGTTCTAGGCGATGTGCCCGGTATCGCGCAGGCCTTGGACGAGCTGCAGCACTTGGCGATGCATCTGAAGGCTCAGTACCCCGATTTGACGATTAGTTTTGATCTGGCCGACCTGCGCGGCTATGCCTACTACAGTGGTATTCGCTTTGCGATCTACGGCCAGGGCGAGGAACTGGCTCGCGGCGGTCGCTACGATGAGGTTGGAGCGGTTTTCGGTCGCAAGCGTCCGGCTGCCGGCTTCAGTCTTGACCTCAAGGAGTTGGTCAGCGTACTTGCGCCGCGTCCGCTCAGGCCGGCCATCCGTGCGCCTTGGGGGCAGGAGGATCACCTGCGTTCGGCGGTCGCGCGCTTGCGGGCCGAGGGCCACACCGTCGTTTGTGTGCTGCCGGGGCACGAGCACGAGGTTCATGAGTTCGACTGCGACCGTGAATTGATCCAGGTTGCGGGCCACTGGGTGGTGCAAGCCCTCGACCGCGCCGGCTAAAGCACGGCTTTTTTCAAACAAGACATCAAGATGACAAAACATCAATCGCTCGATTCGGGCCGCAATGTCGTGGTCGTTGGCACCCAATGGGGCGACGAGGGCAAGGGCAAGCTGGTGGACTGGCTCACCGAGAAGTCTCAAGGCGTGGTTCGTTTTCAGGGGGGGCATAACGCCGGCCACACCCTGGTCATCAATGGGGTCAAGACGGCCCTGCACCTGATACCCAGTGGAATCATGCGCCCCGGTGTCAGGTGCTACATCGGCAACGGGGTGGTTTTGTCGGTGACCAAGTTACTCGAGGAGATACGGGGGCTGGAGAATGCCGGGGTGGAAGTGCGCTCGCGCCTTCGCATCAGCGAGAGCTGCCCTCTGATCCTGCCTTTTCATGCCGCGCTGGATGTGGCGCGGGAGGCCGCCCGCGAGAAGGCCGGTACCGACAAGATCGGTACCACAGGACGGGGCATCGGCCCGGCCTACGAAGACAAGATTGCCCGACGCGCCTTGCGGGTGCAGGACCTCAAGCACCCGGATCGCTTCGCCGCTAAGCTGCGCGACCTGCTTGAACTGCACAACTTTGTGCTTTGCGCTTACCTCAAGGCTGCGCCGATCGAATTTCAGTCGGTCTACGACGAGGCGATGCTCCAGGCCGAGCTGATCAAACCGATGATGGCCGATGTCTCT
>Ga0194116_10003912_pt1 | contig 17500 bp, 17 predicted proteins | sample TA2MahsurfametaG_4_FD_148617 | JGI IMG/M metagenome (GOLD analysis project Ga0194116, IMG submission 148617) | Freshwater microbial communities from Lake Tanganyika, Tanzania - TA2015008 Mahale S9 surface | ecosystem: Environmental > Aquatic > Freshwater > Lake | place: Tanzania: Lake...
AGACTACGGTGTTGGCGCACAAATGCTTCGAGACCTTGGTGTGAGAAAAATGAGACTCATGTCGAATAATCCGAAAAAAAGAACCGGATTAATAGGCTACGGACTTGAAATCGTTGAAAATGTTCCTCTAGAAATAGAAAGTAATGAATACAATGAAAATTACCTGAAAGTAAAAAAAGATAAATTTGGTCATAATCTCAAATTGAACCCCTAATGCTCGAAGCTCGAAATATTCAAAAATCGTTTGGAGAATTAACCATTCTTAAAGGTGTAAACTTTAATGTTGAAAAAAGCGAAATTGTCTCAATTGTGGGTTCATCGGGCGCAGGGAAAACCACTTTATTACAGATTTTAGGTACATTAGATAAACCTGACGGAGGCGAAATATTACTTAATGGTGTATCGCCTTTCAACTTGAATCAATCCGCAATCGCTGCCTTTAGGAATAAACACATTGGATTTATTTTTCAATTCCATCAATTGCTTCCTGAATTTACCGCTTTAGAAAATGTAATGATCCCTGGAATGATAGCTGGAAAGCAAAAAAAAGTGCTTCAAGAGAGGGCACGTTTTTTACTTTCAGAGCTTGGTGTTGACCATAGACAAGGTCACAAACCAAGTGAATTATCAGGAGGAGAACAGCAACGCGTGGCCGTATGCAGGGCACTCATCAATGAGCCAAGTATTATTCTAGCGGACGAACCATCCGGTAATTTAGATACACAGAATGCGAAAGAACTTCATGATCTTTTTTTTAAGTTACGTGAAGATTTTCAACAAACATTTGTCATTGTGACACATAACCAAGAACTTGCAAACATGGCGGACAGAAAGCTAACCATGAAAGACGGGTTATTCATATAGCATGCAATCAGATTTGAGGGAGTTTTTGATTTTTAAAAGCGATCTCTATGAGCACCCTAACTTTATTGCTTCTGATCCCATTCAGATTCCGAAGAAATTCTCACAACGAGAAGACATTGAGATTGTAGCATTTCTTGTTGCCACTATCGCATGGGGGAATCGCCAGTCAATCATAAAAAGTGGTGAAAAATTAGTGCGCATCATGGGCAATTCTCCTTACGACTTTATAATGAACTACAAACCAAGGAAAGCACACGAATTTGTTCACAGAACATTTAACACCCAGGACTTACACTATTTTTTTTCAGCATTAAAACATATATACCTGAATGGTGGATTGGAACAACAATTTAAGGCACCTACGGAAAATCTGAAGAGCAGGATTGTTGGCTTTCGTAAAGAATTTCTGAGCTCAAATACAGAAGCAAGAACCAAGAAACACGTCTCTAATCCGGAAACAGGGGCTGCAGCGAAAAGATTGGTAATGTTTTTAAGATGGATGGTACGTTCGAATGCAAAAGGAGTTGATTTTGGTATCTGGAAATCCATATCACCCTCCGAATTATATATCCCTTTAGATATCCATACTGGAAATATTGCCCGAAAACTCGGGATTTTACATAGAAATCAAAACGATTGGAAAGCAAATGAAGAATTAAGAGATGTTTTCCTTAAAATTGACCCCTCAGATCCTGCTCGATTCGACTTTGCACTTTTTGGTTTGGGGGCATTCGAGAAATTCTAAATTTCGGGCAGCGAAATCAAATGCATAATTTGCGATGTGCTACTCCCTACATTTGGCCTCAAGATGATGTGGTGCTCATCTTCAACCTCAAAAGTAAAGAACCACCGTTCCCCTTCAAATTGAATATCTAATTCTTTGTTTGTTGAATATACTGAAAAGGTTCCTTTTTTACCTTCGCCGTGATACAGTTTTGAAAAATCGGAAAGCAAAACATTGCCATTTGAAGAAAAAATAAGAAGTTCATTCTTAAACCTTTGCGAATTATCTGAATATTCCCTTGGTGCTATAGAGCTTATTATCCAGATACGGGATTGTCCCCCATGAAACAACTTATCATATTTAACCTCGTCTAAACGATTTCCATGGAAACATGACGAAACTAGAATCAGAATCAATATCAATAAACTAAAACGCAAAACTTTCCTTTTGTACTATTTCTTTTATTTCAGGACTAAATTTCTGACAGTCTTCCTCATTGTACTTAATTTGTGTATTCCCTTTGTCATCACTAAAGCCTAAACACTTGTTAAATTCGAATTTTCCACTATTCCAGGAATATAAACAATAGAAATATGCATTTTCTTTTTCTGAATTAAACTCAAGTACCAAATCAGATGGTGTAATTGAATTAACCGCTTTTAACTCTTTAATGAAACCTTTAAACGAATTAACCAATACAAGTGTGTTATTTAGACGTTCAAAAATAAACGAACGGTTCGTCATTGTGGCAAATTTTCTATCCGTGAACAATTCCCCGCTAACCGTCATTATAAATCCATCATTAAGCGTTTTATTTGGGTATAAAGGCATAAAATTAAAATACTTTTCAGACAATAGTTTATCCCTTTGATCCTCTGGTACTTCTACAAATATTCTTTGTGGCATAGAGTTCAAAAATTGCAAGGAATCTAATTCACCAAGTAATTTTTTCTCAATACTGTTAAATTTATTATGGTGAAAATCTATATTAATAATCTTATCGCGAAGAACTTCGTTTTTGGGTGTCTGTTGTTCTGATTGAGTTTTATTTTCGGCATCACCACATGCATAAATAAAAGAAATTAAAACAAAGAGTAGTAGAACTTTTTTCATGACTTAAAAATTTTAGAGGAATAAGAATAGGCATTATTAAATAATTCACGATCAATTGGAATGTTAATTTTATTCACATAAAAAAAATGAAGTAAATCCTCGGTTGGTAAATTTCCAGTTAAATCGTCTTTAGCCATTGGGCACCCCCCAAATCCTCTGATGGCACTATCAAATCTTCTGCAACCAGCTTCATAGGCCGCTTTAACTAATGGCAAAGAATTAGTTGGTCTCGTGTGAAAATGAGTGCCAATGGTTGCATTTGTTAATTGATTACTAAGTAATTTAAACAATTTTGAAACATCTTCCTCTTTGGCACAACCTATTGTGTCCGACAATGCCATAACCTTTACTCCTAAATCAACATGCAAGCGCTCACTCCAATTTACGACTAACTCAGGGGTCCATTCCTCACCGTATGGATTGCCAAATCCCATGGATAGATAAACGACTAATTGTTTATTTTTTGCTATGCATAAATTTTGAATTTCCTCTACATTTTTAAATGAATCAGAAATGGTAGAATTCGTATTTCTTTTTTGAAATTCTTCTGAAACGGAAAAAGGAAATCCTAAATAATCAATTTCAGAAAATGAAAGCGCATCCTGTGCGCCTCTTAAATTCGCTACTATGGCAAGTAGTTTTGTTTCGCTATTTAATTCAAGTCCTTTCAATACCTCAGCTGTATCTTTCATTTGAGGAATCGCTTTTGGAGAAACGAAGCTTCCAAAATCAATGGTATGAAAGCCGCATTTTAATAAGTGATTGATGTAAGAAATTTTTAGTTCTGTAGGAATCCATTCGTGCATTCCTTGCATCGCATCTCTCGGACATTCAATTAATTGTAATTCATTCATAATTTTGACAATACCGCTTTGTTTATTCGTTTCACTAATCCCGGACCTTCATAGATAAATCCTGTGTACAATTGCAGCAAATCTGCTCCAGCTTCGAGTTTTTCCAGGGCATCCGCTTCGCTGTGAATACCTCCAACGCCTATAATAGGGAATGCTTTTTTAGACTTTGTCGCCAAGTATCTTATTACCTCCGTTGAGCGTTTTGTCAAAGGTTTACCTGACAATCCGCCAGCACCAATTTGCTGCAAAGCCTCCTCTGAAGTTTGAAGATTTGGCCTCTCGACAGTGGTATTTGTTGCGATTACACCATCAATCTTTGTGTTGTTGACGATATCTATAATGTCGTCCAATTGACTATCTGTTAAGTCAGGAGCTATTTTCAGTAAAATGGGTTTGCGTTTTTCCCTGGCATTGTTCAAATCTTGTAGCGTCTGTAATAGATAAGTTAAAGGTTCTTTTTCTTGCAAATCTCTAAGATTAGCGGTATTTGGTGAGGAAACGTTTACCGCAAAGTAATCAACGTGGTCAAAAAGCGCATCAAACGATTTGACGTAATCGTCCACTGCGCCTTGAATTGGTGTTGATTTATTTTTACCTATATTTCCGCCGATGATGAGATCTTTGTGTTTTTTCATTTTCAGTTGCTCAACAGCTATTTCAACTCCATTATTATTGAATCCCATTCTGTTAATAATGGCCTTATCCTTTTTCAATCGATAGAGTCTCGGTTTTTCGTTACCAGGCTGCGCAAGAGGAGTCAAAGTGCCCACCTCAATAAACCCAAAACCACAACAGGCAAGATTATTAAAAAAGGTTGCATCCTTGTCAAAACCCGCTGCTAAACCTACGGGATTTTTGAAAGTCAAACCAAAAAGTTTTTTTTCCAACTTTTCATTTTCAACAATAAATATCTTCCTGTAGAAAAACTTTGCTGCAGGTAATTTTAAAGTAAGCCCTAATAAGGACATTGCTATGTAATGAACTTTTTCAGCATCGAATAAAAAAAATATCGACCTAATTAACTTATACATAAACAAAATTAAAAAAGAAAAGCGAGCCAAAGGGTCTCGCCTGAAAAATGGGATTATCGGTATGCAAACGCATTAAAGTTTGTTTTTCTCTAATTCTTTCTTTAAAAATTTCTTCCTGTTTAAACCATAGTCCTTGTAGGTTATATTCTTGGACAATATGATATTGGCATGATAATATGCATCTTTTTGTTTGCTGTCTCCTCTCTGAAAACCTGCACCAAACAAATTGACATTTCCTTGCGTTACGGAAAGATCCGAGGGGTTCGAGAGATGAGAAGCTATTGGATCTTGAAAATCCGACGGATCTTTGTAAACAGTACTCACGTCATCTATGTAATCTGAAAACGTTTTAACATAGGTAAGCTCAATACCCAGTCTCCACACTTTCGAAATTCCAAACCTAAATCCTACACCCGCAGGAACGGTTAGAGTGAACGGAAGGTATGTTTTACCTTCGGTTTGCAAAGGTCTTAAGTTAACCCACTTGTCATTGGGGGCATAATATCCTTGACTGTTGAAATAAATTAGTCCCAAACCACTAAAAATGTAATATTGCTGGCTTCTATTTAATTTTGAATAATTTCCCGGTAAATTAAATGTTGGACTAAATTTTTCAATACTTGCAAAAATAAATTCGAAACGTTGTTGAATCTCTAAATTAAAGCTGCGAAAATTTAAATTTCTCGCCTTTCTAATGGCCTCTTCACTATATTTATCGTTACCCATCAAATTAAACACACACAGACTCGTTGTGGTCGCAAAATTAGGGTGAAAACGTTGACGATATCCTAGCCAAGCTGCCAAACCTGTAGACTGCCAGTCTAAATCTTTCAGACTGTAGTCTTTTCCTACAGAGTTAGCACCACCTAAATCTCCATTAAACTGAGTTGCACCCAAACCAAATTGAAGTTCTTTTTTATGCAAAGACCAGTTACTTTGGCTATTCAAATTGGTTTGCTGCGCCAACAAAGTTGACAACCAAAGGAAAGATGGAAGAAGAAAAATTATTTTCATTTAAAAGCAAACTCTTTTCAAATTTAGGAAAAAAATATGGAATAGTGAATTATTCATGATTCACGGGGGGTGAACAATTTTAACCGAGGTAAAAGATTTCTTTAATTTACAGTGTTTTTTTTCATTCAAGTCATTTTACAACTTGAATTAAAAAGTTAATATACAATTCTTAATATATTCATAAACAATTTATTAGAATTGTTTCAAAATTTGATGAGGGTATTTTTTACGAAATACTAAATAATTACATAATTCAGGAGAAAAAGCAGCAAAGAGGAAAATCCTACAGCTCCATAAAACCATGGATTGTAAAATAACCGAATTTGCTTTTCATACATTTTTAATACCTTTTGGAAATCTTGACGATTCTTAATGGAATGTGAATCAGGTTCTTTACGGTCTACTATAATTTTAATCATACGCTTATTTTTTATTAAAAAGTTGTTTCAATTTTATCAATGCTCTAAATGTTTTCACTTTTGCATTATTTTCGGTGAGATCCATAATCTCCCCTATTTCCTTAAACGAGCGTTTTTCAAAAAAACGCATTTCGATTAATTGCAGTTGGTCTTCTCTTAGTAAAGGTAATATTTTCAATAACTTGGCTCTGTCGGCATCGGAGTGATCCTCGAGAAGTTCATCCATTACTTGAACCACCCGAACAGAATCAATGCTTACCGTTCTATTTGTTTGTTTATCGCGAAAAAATTGATATAATTCACTTTTTGCAATTCTAAAAAGCCAAGAGGAAAATGGTACTCCTCGGTACTCAAATTTAGGTAAAGCTCCAATCGCCTTCACAAAAACTTGAGAGGTAATGTCATATGCCGCCTCGATGTCATCGACGCGACGGAATATATACCTAAAAATTGATTCATGGTATCGGGAATACAGAGGCCCGAAGTGTGCAGGGTTTAATTTTGCTTTTTCAATGATGCTCAATTCCTCTTGGAGACGAACTGGACTTTGGTGGTACAATGCATTAGTGGACATGGCTTTACGTTTTTCTAGTTTTACAATGGAGAAAATTGAGCGATTAAACTCAATTCAAAAACCAATAACGCAATTTTATATTTAAGGTAACACTTTAAGGATAATAATTAAAATGAAAATCTCACTTGCAAAATAAGATCGGATTTTACAGGGCCTTCAATTTCCTCAAGACCAGAACTTATTTGATTTCTATTGTTATATATGAATACACCATAACGGAACCAAAAATCGACTTTTCTTAATGAATACCTTATTAAAAAATATGCTCTTGACCCCTGGTAGGAATAAGCGGGAACTGAAAAAGCATACTGTGCGTTATTTTCAAAAGAATACAATCGTGTGTCGTAACTGTCCGTATCAAATAAGGCATACCTCAGTGCTAAATCTATCGGGAAACTTTTGGGTTTATAAATTAAATCTTGTGTAAATATTATGCCTTTTTCACGCAGGCGACTCGGTCGTTCAATTTGAACAAATTCAAATCGACTTTTAAAAGTGTAAAATTCGTTTAAACTGTAGGCCAAATTAAATCTAATATTTTGTTGAAATACATCCTCAATTTCTGTCACCGTAAAATCCGAATCTCTGCTATTACGTTGTCTTAATTGTAATCGATACCTTCCGTAGAGCTCTAAAGTTTTGGAAGGTTTAAAGGTAAGTTGGGAGAGAAACTCGTGACCTCTTGACGGGGCATCAACTAAATATTTCATCCATGGAAACGTAAAAATATCTAGGTATGAATTCAAAGACCATTGCTTATTTAATCGAAGTTTGAGCCCTGCATAAACACCTTTCTCATTTTGGGTATTACTACCCTCCGAAAAACCAGCGTTGTAAAATGAGAAATAATCTTTGCTGTAGTTTCTGTAAAGTAATCCGATGCTTGCGTTTGGATCTAAGGATAAAAATATTCCGTGTACATGGGCCTGGCCACCTCGCATAGAATCTTGAAAGGGATTGAAATTCTTTGCGTATTCACCGAAGATATTCCAATTTTTGAGCGTGAACGAATAATCAAATGAAGTCACAAAATTATGTTGCCCTCGGAAATCAAATTGATTGTATGGTCGAATGTCTTTGATTAGGGATTTGTCATATCCCTGATATATGGCGGATCCACCCATGCGAAATGTTCCAAACCCATAATTTAAATTGACTCCTGCTTGATTTTCCCTGAAGCCATTTTTGCGTGCAACTTCCTTTTCAGTTCGGTGTAATCCCGATAAATCAATAGTAGAAATAAATTCCAAATCATCATATATTGAATCTAAACCCGTACTACCATCCACCATTTTAGAGGATGCAAAGAGTAATCCTGTCAAATTTCTAAAACCAAATTGAAGGGCGGCGCCTCGTAAAAATCGCGATTCATCTACCGACGTATAAGGCCTTATAGGAATAGGATTGCGCTTCATGGTTGAAATATCCGCAGTTTTTCCAAATGCATAACTCGACCACATACCAAGGCCTTGTCCAATTTGCACCTGATAGTCGCCAATTACAAAGGATTTTAAATACTTCCCACCTTTAAAAAATACGTGTCCGGAATAAAAATCAAAACCATTTTTCTGGGCCCCTTTGAAAAACTGTTCACCAGCATCTTTTTCTGCAGTAAACCCAACACTGATGTTGTTTTTATAGGTATACCTAAAACGCGAGTAATAGCGATCCGAATTCCCTAAGTAGTTTGTTGAGTTCGTATTTAAGGTATCCGTTAATTCCGAATACCCAGCTTTTCTCTCAACGGTTGGTTGATACCGCAAGAACAATTCAAACTTCCCCTCCTTAATTGCCTCTTTAAATGTGATGTGTAAATTATCTAAACGATCGTCGATTCGGACAAAAGGCAAAACCTGTTGTATGGTATATAAATCCCAATAAGTTAAACTTTGAAGCTCATAGATAGATATGAATTTTCCGAAGACCTGCTTGTGAATAAGTAAGTCTTGAATCTGAATTGGAGTAAGAAGATTCAATTCATTCAGCTCTTCAGCACTTGTTTGATTTAAATTTATGGGATTGTCAAAATAATAATTCAATTGTTCCACAATATTGGTTAGGTCCAAATTTTCACTCTGAAGTTGCTCCGAGATAAACTCAATGCGTTGCTGAATTAATTCTCCCTTTTGCTCTTGTTGCGCCCACAACTTATTAAATAGAAGCAACGATAAGAGGATACTTATCCTAAACATTTACAAAAATTTATAAGAACATGAGACCGCCGGAGACCAGCCCATTGATTGATGATAGCCAGAGCCAATATCTAACATTATTGTTTTTGCCAACACATAGCCAAACCCGAAAGAAAAGGAAACCGGCCGTAGTGAAAAACCGCCCCGAATGAATGCATTTTCTGCAGGTGAATATTCTGTTGCTAACTTCACATTTAAGGGGAACTCTGAATTTTTTTCAACCTCCGACAAAAATAAAACCTTATCTGAAAGTTGATACCTTACTCCTAGCCTCATTAAATTCGTAAAACGGTCATATTGATAATCATCGAGTATAGTGCTTCCTAAATTAAAAACGCTGAATCCTATATTTACTTTTTTGTTCAGCTTTGTCAATATGCCGAATTCAGCAGTCATTGTATTTTTACTACCATAATACTGATTCAATCGAACACCCTGGTAATTCAATTGAACGCCTGCACTTATAAACTCTGCAAGAGGCAGGGCATAACCCAATCCGGTTTTAAAGGACCTAAATTGAGTGTATCCATAAACTTGGCTTCCCACCGATAGAGCGCCTTTTCTCAACGGAATAACTCCCACGATAGTTTGACTCTGCATTTCTTTGATTAAAAATCTATTTTCGTAACTGACTCCCACAAAAAATTTATTCTTCTCCGCGTATGCTCCCGGATTATTAAAATAAAACCATTCGTCGCTATCAGCCACCGTGGTATTTGAAAGTGCAACATTCCGTGCACCAGAATTATAAACACCTTGAGTTAGAAATAAATAACTTTGAAAAACGAGCGTTATGGTCAGGACCCTCTTCATAAATACACCCCGAATTTAGTGAAAAATTAAGACAACAGGTTCGTTCATACTTTATTTTAATTTTCAAATTACGCACGCACAAAATAAACAAGTTCTGTATATTTGACGAACAGATAATAAACAATGGGTTGTTTTGGTTTTCAGCCGATAGAGCTCTCGACGTGGAGAGAAAAAATTAGAAAAGAACTTGGAGAAAACTCCGAAAATCTAATTTACAAAAATAAATTAGAATTGGTCGATGTAGACATTACGCTAAAGAATTACCGCGCTAAGTATAAAACGATTTGTACGAATAACCTAAATTCAACGACTAAAAATGCCGCTTTAATAGATATAAATGACGAGAAAGAAGCGAATAGGATAGCTCTATATTGTTTGAATTTTGGGGCGGATGCACTATTTTTCTCAACTCAAAAAACCAAAATCAACTGGGATCTAGTCCTTAAAGGGATTGAATTAGATTATATTCGATCGTGGTTCCAAGTGGAATCAAAAATTCAATGTGATGAATTATTAGCAGCCGTAAATTTCAACACGCGCTCGAATAGTACGATTTTTGCCCCTGTAGACTCCCTTCGGAATTTCCATTTTAATGCTTTTTATTGGCAACAAATTGGGTCACCAGCCTATCTGGAAATTGGATTTCTCATTTATGAGTTTAATCACTATTTGATAAACCTAGAAAAAACCCAAATAGAGCTGTCCTCATTTATTTTCACGCTCGGCCTAGACGGAAATTATTTCATCGATATGGCCAAAATTCGAGCGACAAAGTACCTTGTCCATTATTTGCTGGAGTCATACGAGGTGAAACCAAATCAAATAGAATTTCACGCACATGTGGGTTGGTCCAATAAGTCGCTCCGTGATAAAAACATCAATTTATTGCGTCAAACAACCGAAGTTATGGCCGCATATGCAAGCAATGTAGATGCAATATTCAACAATCCAAGCACGAAGCTTAGTGACATAGGAGCCTCCGATGCAGATTGGAGATTGTCCTTAAATATTATGAACTTACTCACAGAGGAAAGTTATTTTGGAAAAGTTATAAATCCCTTGGAAGGCGCTTATATTTATGAGCAACTGGTGGACCAACTCGTCGACCAATCATGGAAACTATTTACTGATTGCCAGGAGATGAGTAAGGAAGTTTTCTATTCAGTTTTAAAGGAAAAAACGGTAATTGTGAGAGAAAAGAAAAGAAAGAAATTTAGAGAAAAGGTAACAACAAAAATTGGAATAAATGCTTTTGAATCAGCAGAGCTTTGCCAAGATTACCGTTGGGGGAAGATTCCAAAATTTTGCGAAATGCCATATTTAATACTGGAGAAAGAATTTTAATATGGAAAAGATTATTTTTCCAGGAGTACCTCAACTTTCAAAAATCAAGATAGATGAAAGCTCTGAAGAATACTTAACAGCGGAGGGAATCATGTGGAAAAGATTGTATTCAAACGTTGATATCGAGGAAATAAATCATATTTCAGCAGTTTCAGGGTTTCCCCCATTTTTAGGGGGTCCGTATGCATCGATGTACGCATCCAAACCATGGACAATAAGGCAGTATGCAGGATTTTCGACAGCTGAAGAATCGAATACTTTCTATAAACGAAATTTAGCAGCAGGACAAAAAGGACTTTCAGTGGCTTTTGATTTAGCGACACACCGCGGTTATGACTCAGATCACGAACGTGTATTTGGGGACGTTGGGAAAGCTGGTGTTGCAATTGACTCTATTGAGGACATGAAAATTTTATTTGATCAAATTCCTTTGGATGAAATGTCAGTTTCAATGACAATGAATGGTGCTGTTTTACCCATAATGGCATTTTACATCGCCGCAGCAGAGGAACTGGGAATATCGAAATCTTCTCTGTCTGGTACAATACAAAATGATATACTTAAGGAATTTATGGTGAGGAATACATACATATACCCTCCTGAACCCTCCATGGAAATCATATCTTCCATTTTCGCATATACATCGAAACATATGCCTAAATTTAATTCTATAAGCATTTCCGGTTATCACATGCAGGAAGCAGGTGCGACAGCGGTAATCGAATTAGCTTACACATTATCCAACGGTTTAGAATATGTGAGAACTGGATTGAATGCTGGTTTGGAAATTGACGATTTCGCCCCACGCTTGAGTTTCTTTTGGGGAATCGGAATGAATTACCACATGGAAATTGCAAAAATGCGTGCCGCGCGATTAATATGGTCGAAATTAATCAATCAATTTAACCCAAAAAATCCAAAATCTCTTGCGCTACGAACCCATTGTCAAACATCAGGATGGTCATTAACCGAACAAGATCCGTATAATAATATTGCAAGAACATGCATTGAGGCCATGGCGGCAATTCTCGGAGGAACTCAATCTTTACATACAAATGCTTTGGACGAAGCCATTGCTCTTCCCACTGATTTCTCGGCAAGAATTGCTCGAAATACGCAATTATATATTCAAAACGAAACAGAAATAACTTCGTTTATTGACCCATATGCGGGAAGTTTTTTCATTGAAAAATTAACGAATCAAATCGCAGAGGAGACGATGAAACTTATTGAGGAGATAGAATCATTGGGGGGAATGGCGAAAGCAATTGAGACGGGTCTACCTAAACTAAAAATAGAGGAGGCAGCGGCCAGAAAACAAGCAAGAATAGATGCAGGTCTTGATATTATTATTGGAGTTAATCGCTATCAAGCAAAAGAAGGGTTAAGCATAGACATTTTAGAGGTTGATAATACAGTTGTAAGACAAAATCAACTTAAACGTATTGGTCAAATTAAAAAGACCAGAAATAATCAAAATGTAACCCAATGCCTCATTGAACTTGAGGAAGCGGCGAAGACTAAAGTTGGTAATTTACTGGATATAGCGGTGAAATGTGCAAAAGAAAGATGTACATTAGGTGAAATTTCAAGTGCTTTAGAAAATGTTTATGGAAGATTTACTGCCAAAACTAAAACAATAAGTGGAGTTTATTCAAAAGAAGTTATGCAAGATTCTGATTTTCGGGAAGCAAAAAGATTGGTTGAATCATTTACAAAACTCGAGGGACGAAGACCTCGAATGATGATTGCTAAAATGGGTCAAGATGGTCACGACAGAGGAGCCAAAATAATTGCCACGTCATTCGCTGATATTGGATTTGATGTAGACATGGGGCCACTTTTTCAGACTCCTCAGGAAGCGGCTCGGCAAGCCGCAGAAAATGATGTGCACATTCTTGGGGTATCCTCCTTGGCTGCTGGTCATAAAACATTAGTTCCACAAGTGTTAGAGGCTTTAAAGTCGATAAATCGCGAGGACATAATGGTTGTCGCAGGTGGTGTCATTCCGCAACAAGATTATGACTTTCTTTTTGAAGCTGGAGTTTTCGGTATTTATGGCCCTGGAACGAAGATTGCAAAGGCTGCTCAGGAAATATTAAACCTACTAATCAAAAGTCATAAATAAAAAATTGTGTATATTCGGCATAATAATTGAAAACGGCGTTAATTAAAAAAAAATGAAAATAATTTGTGTTTTAGGCTTGGCCATGTTGGCAACTATTTCGGCAGTTGCACAAAAACCTTCTGCAGTCATTAAGGCAAGTAAGAATGTTTTAATTCTAGATGACGAAAAAGAGGGAGCTTCGGCAAAAATTGTAAAGTTGGATGCGTCTTTCACATCAACAAAGACAGATCAGAAACCAAAAAGTTATGTTTGGACGATAAGCGGTTCCCAAGGGCGAGATTGGGAATTTATCAGTGGTAAAGAAACTGACCGTTCAGTACAAATTAAATTTAATCGCATTGGAACATATGACATCAGTGCTAGCATTGGTTTCACATACAAAGATAAAAAAGGAGAAGAGCAAGAAGATGAGGTTACGGATGAGAAAGAGGCCTTCATTACTGTTTCAAATAACCTTGATGAACTCCAGCAATTATATGCCGATCAAAGTTTTATAAAACTTGTCAAAAAGGCTGAAAACACAAAAGTCAAACCCAAGTATGCAAATGATCCTACCCCGAATATTTTTCTTGCAAAGGGGTATTTTGGGATGTACCAGAAAGGACTTAAGGATCCACTGATAGAAGATCCGTATGAAGAGGCAATCGTTGCGACAGCAGCGGCAATCGAAATAGATCAAAACGGGATATTTAATTTCCATATTCATAAAGCATGGCTCAGTCAGTTTCAAAACGAAATAAGCATCAATTCCATATTTATAAATCTTGAGGATGCCGAAGGCCATCCTACCTTTTACACGGGCAAAGACAATCAAAAGAAAAAACAAATGATTGATGAAATAACTGCCGGCCTAGAGATTTATGCGAGCATTTCAAAACAACCCTTTGTTGCACGATGGTTAGAGGCAGCAATTAAGTACAATGCGAAAGACTTCAAAACAGCTAATGCAATCTATAATGAAGAAATTCCTCGATTGATGAAAATGGAGAATCTTGATAAGTTGACGGAAACGGATCAAAAAGTACTAAAAGCGGGTATCATATTATCTGCTCAAACTTTAACTGTGATGAATAAGAACAACACCAAATCTTGCGAAGTATTAAGGAAAGCGAATGAATGGTTTGGAGAACAAAAGGATTTCTCGCAGTTTTATGAAAATGTGTACAGTAATTGTGACGAGAATTAACATCTCGTTAGTGAAAACTTTGAAAGAGAGTCATCGGCTCTCTTTTTTTTTTAATCAACTTTAATAAAAATGAAAAATAAAGTTGTCTCTTATTTAAAAAACAAATACATTATCGCGACAACTGTGTTCTTTTTGTATGCGCTTTTTTTAGACGACTTCGATATTTTTACACTTGTAACTCAAAAAAATCGACTAGCAGTAATAGAAAACAAGAAGAAAGAAGTCGATAAAAATCTTCAAAACAGCAGAGAGACGTTATCTAAATTACAAAGCACTGATAACGTAGAACATTACGCTCGGTCAGTTAAATTCTTTAAAAAAGATAACGAGGAAATATTTGTTATTACTTACGAATAGGATTTTGTTCTCTTAACCTTGTATTTGGATAATAAAAATAAAGGATTTCCTCTGATGAATATCCACTTTTTGCCATTTGCATGGCTCCATCCTGGCACAAGCCAACACCATGCCCGAATCCTCTACCAATTAAAACCACATTGTTTCCCTCCAATTTAACTGAAAAATAAGTTGACTTTAACCGAAATTCCTCTCGAATATCACGCAGCGGAATGCCAAATTGTGGATGAATAAAAAACGACATACGCTGATCTTGCTTAAAGTTGGTCAAGAGACTAAAATAAGCGGAATCTTCGATAGGAAAGTCATATGTCTTTTTAAAATAATCTTTCCATACGGTAAGTGGAATATATTTCGTCCATGTCCCCTGTTTTGTATTCATACAATAGGGATCATTAAAGGTACATAAACCACCAATAGATGAATTCCATACCCATTCAGGATCAGAAATTTGTCCACCACAATTCGCATGAAAAAATGTTGGAGCGAAACTAGTATCTTGATAGGTAAGAACAAAATTACTTGTTGCATTCACAGCGGAATCAATTGTGTTTTTAGGAGCATTTCTTTTATGCAAATAAGCTTGACAGTGAACTTGATCGCACAAATTAAAACCGTCTTTATCGTGTTTATTCCAATTTCTTAAAGCAAATGTTCTTGATATAATCGATTGCACCTTATAATATTCAAATAATTGTCCACGTCCGGCTTCACTTTCAACAACCCCCTCCAAGTAATCATTCATTTCAATAAAATTCATGATTTTAAGGTTATTTTTTTCTGTTTTTTCCACATGCAATTCACCCTCATATAACCTTTCCTTAAGATTAGAATTCAATGGTTTTATTCGAAAGAAATTTGAAACCTTCTCCGGTATCAGTTTGATTGAATTACAGTTATATATTACTCCCGCTATATTGAGCCGCAGACCTTTTTCTGTAGCTTCAATTTTTAAATGAGTGCCTGAACTATCTGTAATTCTCTGAAGTGTGGAATCTGTGAAAATTATATATAAACCATTTTGAAACGATATGTCGACGCTTCTCAGCGTATGATCGGCAAACAAACCAATCATAATTTTTTGAGAGAATCCGAAGTATGAATTCAGGAAAAGGAATAAAAGTAACTTTTTCATACACGAATCAATTCAATAAATGGGCCGCAATTCTTTTACTCGCTCCAGATTCACCCAATAATTGAATCAATTTTGTATACTCTTCAAGCATCTTTTTTGTTTCGCTACCTCCGGGTAGGATTTTAACAAGTTCATCATAAATTTTTTCGCTCGTACAGTCGTACTGGATTAATTCAGAGACAACGCGTTTATCTAAAATCAAATTTACCAAAGAAATGAATTTAACCTTTATTAATTGCTTGGCGATAAAATAAGAAACGGCTGAACTCTTGTAACATACAACCTGAGGGACTTTGAAAAGCGCAGTTTCGAGAGTAGCTGTTCCTGACGTTACTATTGCAACTTTTGCCACGGTCAATAATGCATATGTTTGATTTTCTACAAAATGAACCTCTTCACTTTGGTATTTTTGGAAAACTGACTGAGATAAATTTGGAGCACATGCTACATATATTGAGTAATCCTTAAGTTTTTTAGCCGCCTCCAACATCACAGGTAATTTTCGTTCGATTTCTTGTTTTCTACTGCCAGGGAGAATGGCCACAATGGGCCTCTGACTGGTGAAAAGGTTTTCCGTATTTTCTTTATGATATTTCTTTATTTCGTCCAAAAGAGGATGTCCAAAGTAGTGAGCATCATACTGAAACGCCTTGTAAAATTCTACCTCGAATGGTAATATGCAGTACATGGCGTCTACATATTTCTTAATGGTAAAGATCCGATTTTTTTTCCACGCCCATATCTGAGGAGAAATGTAATAGAATACCTTAATTCCCCTCGTCCAACACCACTTTGCCATTCGAAGATTAAAACCGGGATAGTCGACTAAAATAACAGTATCTATTTCATTACGTAAAATTTGTTCTCTGCAATCCATAAAGTTTTTTCTGATTTTTCTCAGATTAAATAAAATTTCCAAAAAACCCATAAAGGAAAGGTCTTTGAGCTCCTTGAGAATTTGTACACCCGCATTTTTCATTTTATCACCACCCCAACCAAAAAAAACAGCTGAATGATCAATTGCTTTCATTTCCTTAATTAAATTGGAAGCATGCAAATCTCCGGAGGCCTCTCCCGTGAGTACAAATATGCGCTTTGGAATCATTTACTGGATGTCGTAATTTGAGAGAAATATGTAAACCATAAAAGGTGCGTAGACCAACATACCTAAAATTAATCCTCGTGTTATTAAATATTTTTCTCTATTTAAAAAATAATAAAACCAAATCAGGTTGGAAATCAAACCTAAAGAAAGATGTTTACTTTTTATCGTATCACTCAGTTCGAATTGTAATTTCATGTACTCAAAAGAATAATTTTGAGACTGTCCCAAAAAAAACCAAACAACAGGTAAAAATACAAAAGGTGATACCAATCCAATTAAGAGACCAATTAGTGTTTGTTTTGAGAAAAAATCAGACATTTTCAATACTTTTGAGCGTTATTAAATGTGCGCGAGCCGTTAAGTCGAAATGTGTTGGAACAACACTCACAAAACCATTTTTCAAAGCATGTAAGTCCGTTCCCACACCCTGATCTTGGTCGATAAAGTCTCCCATGAGCCAATAATATGCTTCACCAAATTGATCCAACCTTTTTTCAAACCTGTCAGCCCAATATGCATTGGCCTGAGAGCAAATTTTTATTCCCTTAATTTTTACTTTGGGTATATTTGGAATATTTACATTAAGACATAATCGACTCGGAAAGTCAATTTTCAATACATACTGGATAAGTCTCTCAGCAAAATGC
>Ga0194116_10003913_pt1 | contig 17497 bp, 18 predicted proteins | sample TA2MahsurfametaG_4_FD_148617 | JGI IMG/M metagenome (GOLD analysis project Ga0194116, IMG submission 148617) | Freshwater microbial communities from Lake Tanganyika, Tanzania - TA2015008 Mahale S9 surface | ecosystem: Environmental > Aquatic > Freshwater > Lake | place: Tanzania: Lake...
AATAAATTTATTCATGAAGTTCATTGTGCTTTTAATGATTTACAAACAATTGAAAACTTCCCAGATAATATTACATATCTTGATTGTTCAAAAAATAATATAACAAAAATAGATAAATTTCCTTCTGAATTAATAACTATAATAATGAGTTATAATCCAATTGAATATCTTCCAGAACATTTTCCTAATAATATTCAAACAATTTGTTGCGATTATACAAAAATAGGTTTTATTAATTATTTACCTCCAAGTTTAAGATGGTTTTATTGTCATAACAGTTTAATCAGTAAAAAACACGAGTCAAGATTAATAAGAAAATATAAATGGATTCGTTTTTTTATTTAATTACTAAATTACACATTATTTTAGTCCTTAAGGTTTTAGATTAAATAAGAAAAGGTGTAATCATTATTTAAATAGGCTTGAAAAAGAACAAATGCTTCTTTGGGCTTATATGTTGGCACCTCATGTCCTGCAAAGTGAACTGTGGCAAAAGTCAAACGTGGTTCATTAGAAAATGGCGTATTGAATTGAGAAATATATCCCGCAGTTTGCCCGTCAACTTTCCAAACTTTCCAATATTCGTCCTTCTTAACAGAATATCCAAGAGACCACAACCATTTTTGTGTGCCAATTGTGCCGCAAACACTATCATCGTCTCCAGAATAAACCATAATACGTAATCCTTTATTACTTAAAGAGTTTAATAATTCGTTATAGTAATGCTCCATTGGCAACATTTTATCCATATATTCATACTTCACGGTTCTAGAGCATTCTTCCCATTCAATATCAGTCTTAACATGAAGCGCCTTTTTAACTGCTGGATCGTTTAAATAATCCGCAGCATAATTGTCCTCGCAAGGTTCATATGTACCCTTCTGAGGAATAGAGTCAAATACAGCCAAAAATGCGTTGGTTACTTCATCATTATATCCATTTTGCACCTTTACATTTTCATAAAGCATTTGTGTAGTCCAAATTTGTTGTTGAGAAACGCAAACAGGATAATCAAGCGCATATGGATTTAAATTGCCGATTTTTTTCATAAAATCTAAAATTAAAGTACTGCACATGGAATTGTTTAATTGGTTTGTCACGTCTAAGCAGCCGTTTTTAACATAAGAATCCCAAGATGGCTTTGGCAACAATTGCTTTCCCCAATAAGTCTCCATTTCTGCGCCGACTCCAGAATAGTAGTCCGTATAAGGATTGCCGACTGCAAAGCCTTGGAAATTTAATTTGTTTGCATCCGGTTGTTGTTCGTTATATTTAACAATTTGATATGCTAAGGTTGGCATATAATGACCGCCATAACTTTCTGATGTAATAAATAAGGGAACTTTAGAATACTGAGGAAATTTATTAAGAAACTGCAAAATGGTTTGTAAATTGTCAATGGCTGCTTGAGAATCGCCAATCTTATAATCGTCAGAATTGTCAGAATAAGAAAATCCAACACCCACAGGTTGTTCTAAAAATACCATATTTGCAATTTTATTCCATCTCCACTCGTTTATTTGTAAGTGTCCGTTAATATCAGGTCTAAATGGTCCTTGTTCGGTTAAGAAGCCAATAAGTCCAGAGCAACCAGGTCCACCATTCGTCCAGAAAACAAGAGGTGCATTTGCAGCATTTTCTTCGGCTTCAACAAACCAATAATGGATTTGCTTTTTGGTGCCAGGTAAATTTAAATAACCGCTAAATTGGTTAAACGCGAGTGCGTCGTCCAATCCAGGTAATTCAGTAACCATATCTTGTAATGCGGCATCAGTATACATACTTTTTAGTCCTCTAAGTGCGGAATACGCAGAACTACAAAATAATGAAAGAATAGTTAATAATAACAAGAAGTTCATTTTATAATATAATATTATATATTATTTTTATTATCGTTTAATAATATATATTATGAGATTGGAAATATTTATATTAGGATTAACTGCATTTTTTGTATATAATGCGTATGCGGATGGAAAATACACAAAAATGCTATTTGCCTTTAAAAAATACTATAAAATGATATTTTATGCGTGTTTAGGCGTTGGAATATATGTATTACTAAAAAAAAATCCAAATCAAGGAAGAAATATGCTATTATATGCAAATAATATGGTAAAATTCTTACCGATTGACCGCAATTCAATGGATATGTTAAGCCCCATTATGGATTTTACAAGTAACCCGGAAGGCGATAGCCAGGATGGTAGTTTTATGGAATCTGTAAATGGATTTGATAGTTCTAAATATGCAATGGAGAGAAGAATGCAAAATTCAGGAAAAACAGGTACTAAGAGATCAGTTTCAGAAACGAAAAAGAAATATGTTGCCTCACAACAAGACTGGAAATGCGGACATTGTAAATCTCAATTAGATCATACATTTGAAATAGATCACCGCTTACGCCTTGAATATGGAGGTGGTAATGACGTCCAAAATTTAGTTGCATTATGTAGAAATTGTCACGGAAGAAAAACTGCAAGTGAAAATATGTAAATTAAAAATATTATTGTATAATATTAATATATGAATACAAGTGCAAATAATACTGAAAATATATTACCTAAATTAAAAAATCCTGGAATGCAATATTCAGTTGTTGCCGCAATTGTTTTTTTAATAATTATGTTAGGTTGTATAATATTTAAGGTAAATGTATCCTTTAAGGGTGTTCCAAAATCGGATGATTCTATAATTGCAAATTCATTTATTATTATGTTTTTAGGATTATTAATATTAGGCGTATGTTTTGCTTTATTACCGAGTTTAAAAGAATTTGGCAAATTATTCTCTCAAATTAGTAGTGTATCTTATGTTATTATTTACACCATTGGCATAATATTATTTTTAACAATGATGCCTTCTGATATGCTTAATAATTATGCCAAATATATATTACCAGTAACTGGTTTACTTGGCGCTGGATTATTTTATAAAGGAATGAAAACAAATTATATTGAAAATTTTAATGTGAATTACGAGAGAATTAAAATGATGATAATAATGTTATGTTTAATTACAGTATCAATTGTATATTATAATATTGATCCAGGTGGATACATTTCAGAATATTTCGGACAATCACTTTTATTAACTATTGTTCTCTCTGTATTTGCATTCTTATATCTTATTATTATTTTAACAGTTCCAAGCGGTAGCGGCAGTGAAAATGGTGAAAACTTTTATAGCAGTATGACTAGTTTTGGTAAATTCGGCACATTAGCATTTATTGCGTTCCTAGTTGCAATTACCATAATAATGTCAACATATAAAGGCGGGTTTTTAGCAGATAAAGAAACATCATCGCTATCCATAATTATATTAATGTTAATTGGTATTCTAGTGTCCGCATTATTTATTTCTAATTTATTTCCAGAAGTAACTGGAAGTGCGGATATATCTAATCTTAGCATTTATAAGCGCGGTCTTCTTATGCTTTTTGGTCTTGTTATATCAGGACTTATTATTTATTGGATTACATATAATCTTCAGGATTTATCCAGTCAATCAGGTATAACTAGTTTTATATTAAACGCACTACTAGTTGTAGTCATACTTAGTTTAATTTATAAGACATTTTATGCCAAATTACCTGCAGGAAATAGTAATAAAAATGCGTTTTTCTCTCTTATTGCGAATATTTTATTTTATATTCCTTGTTTATTTAATGATTTAATGGAAAAAGTTGGCGAAGAATATAATGCAACAACTAAAAATTCATTAATTGCTCTTATTATTGCGGTATTAATTATTGTTTCTTATTTTTACTTACCAAAAGCAGCACATAAAGCGCAATTACGTGGTGGAAAACAATTAGTAAATAACCCAGTATATACAGATAAATTATATTCTCTCGGTAACTATATTCAATTAAATGGAAGCGACAATATTGATTATCAATATGCAATTTCATTTTGGACGTTTTTAGACGCCGCACCACCAAGCACAAGTCCAGCATATAGCAAATATACATCCTTGTTAAATTTTGGATATAAGCCAAATGTAATGTATAATGCGGAAAAAAACACATTGATTGTGCTAACTCAACAAAAATATACAAATCAGGTTACAAGCAATGAGTTAGTTGATATAGATGATAAGAATAAGCGTATTATTTATACAAATAAAAACTTTTTGCTGCAAAAATGGAACAATATTATTATTAATTACAGCGGCGGCGTAATGGACGTATTTTTAAACGGCGAATTAGTTAGTTCAGCAAAAAATATAATACCATATACAACATTTGATAGTTTAACAATTGGAGAAGACAATGGTATTAAAGGTGGAATCTGTAATGTTATTTATTATAATAAGTCGTTAGATTCAATGACAATTAAAGGATTATATAGACAATCCAAAGGTTTAGACCCACCGGTTTTAACAAGTGATAATGAAACGATTGTAAATTTAAATCAATAAAAAGGAAAATATAGAAAGTATAATTAAAGAAATATAAGTAAATTAATTATAGATTTAAAATAGAAATTTCTAAATCTATAATATATAATGAGTGCTTTAAGTGTTGTAATTACAATTGTTATAGTAGTATTAGTTTTAATGTTGTTAAGATATCTATTCACAGACCCTAGCACACTTCAAACTATGCAAGATGGCAAAACTTCGACAACGATTAGTGCGAGTTCTTTAGCAACAAATAGTGCGAATGTTCCCTCTAGTAATTTTTCATATTCTATTTGGTTTTATATTAATAACTGGAATTATCGTTATGGAGAGCAAAAGGTAATTTTTGGTAGAATGGGCGCACCTAGCACAACTGGCGCGGGTTCTATTAGTGGAGTAAGTGGATTAGATCCTTGCCCTGCCGTTGTTTTAGGCGCGGTTGAAAACAATGTTTCCGTTTCTTTAGGATGTTATCCTGGTGCAAATCAAACACCTACAACTCCCGGCGGAAATACTGTAGTTCATACTTGCTCTGTAGCAAATGTTCCAATTCAAAAATGGGTAAACCTTATTGTTAGTGTTTATGGCCGCTCTATGGACTTATATATTGACGGCAAATTAGTTAGAACATGTTTATTACCTGGTGTTGCTAGTGTTAATAATGCTTCTAATATTTATGTTACACCAATGGGTGGTTTTGACGGCTGGACTTCCAAACTTCAATATTTCCCTAATTCAATGAATCCTCAAGAAGCATGGAATATTTACACTCAAGGATATTCTAGCTGGTCTAGTATGTTTAGTTCATATCAAGTGCAAGTTTCTCTTGTTGAAAACGGACAAGCGCAATCCACAGTAACTATTTAAATTTTATTTAATTTTATTTGTATTTATTAATTTTTCTTATTTAATTAATATATACAATGAGTAGTACTTTTAATTCATTTTCAACAAATACAGGAAGTTTTGGAACTAAAGAATTTATGGAATCAAATAGTTTAGTAGCACAAATCGCATTTTTACTTTTAGTTCTTGTTGGTTTTGTTCTTTTACTTCGTATTGGTTTGTCTGTAATCGCATATTTTTTTAAGCCAAATGATTCACCACACCTTATAGATGGAATGGTTGATGCTTCGCAAATGATTGTATTTCAACAAGATCCCAGTGCAAATGGGTCTGCAACAATTTACAGATCAGTAAACGCAAATGACGGCATTGAATTTACTTGGTCTGTTTGGATTTTCATTAATAACTTAAACGACTCTGGTAACACATATAAGCATATTTTTAGCAAAGGCAACAGCGATTTACAACAAAATGGTCTTATTAATCCAAATAATGCGCCAGGACTTTACATTGCTCCTAATAGTAACACTCTTGTTGTAATGATGAATACATTTAACGTAATTAATGAGGAAATATTAATTCCAGATATTCCACTTAATAAATGGGTAAATGTTATTATTAGATGTCAAAATACAACATTAGATGTTTATGTAAATGGCACCATTGCCCGTAGTATTAATTTAATTGGTGTTCCAAAACAAAATTATGGCGATGTTTATGTTGCAATGAACGGCGGATTTAATGGAAATATTTCTAACTTATGGTATTACAACTATGCTTTAGGAACATCCAAAATACAAGATATTGCAAGTGATGGTCCAAATACAAGAATGATTGGAACTTCTGGTATGAGTGATAATTATTTTGATTATTTGTCATTAAAATGGTTCTTTTATGGTGCTGGAGATGCATATAATCCAACAATAACGGCCTCTACAACTACGGGAAGCGCAACTACTGCTTCAAATAAATAAATAAAATATATTATTTAATTTTATAAATTCAAATAATATATATATGTCATATAATCCTAATCCAACAAGAGCTTGGTCGAGAGTTCAAGGTCAATGTACTTATAATAATAATGATAGTTCAAATAATGCTGTTTACATTCCATTAATAAATAAAACAGTTACTTCAAGTGAAGCATTATATTATGATAAATTGCAATATAAAGGAAATATTTTGCAATATAAAAGCAATAGCATTGGTTTAACAAAAAGACAAAAATATTCGCAAATAGCAAAAGGTTTAGGACCTAGTAGAACAAAGGTATTTGCAACACAAACTCAAACATATAGCAATCCAAATACATCATCCCTTTTAAGAGTAGGAACTACAACATATCCATATCCAAATAATATTGTTGGAGCACCAAATAATCCAGCAGGACCATTTCAATATAATGTTGCAAATCCATTTAATTGTGCTACAACTGATGTTGTTGATGGCGGTTCTTTAGTAAACGGAGTATATGCAAACCCTTGTTCGAATGCAATTATTAAAGATACAAATGTAAATCAACAATGTTTTCCAACTTATTGTTCTGATGTTCCTGGAAAACCTGAATTGCTATGCTGGAATCCAAAGCAGCAAACTTGGTATCCAAGACAACGTGTTAATATGAATAACAGTTTAAATAAATGGCCTGAAGGTTATAAGGGATTTGTTAGTGCTATTTGTAATTGTTTTGGTTTATCATGTTACAATGTAAATGGATTGGTAACAAGTGAAACAACATCAGGAATTATTAAAGTTTTAAGCGGTTCAAATGGCACGATTATTTTTAGACATGATGTAATATTAACAGAAGTTTTTTTGGTTGGTGGTGGAAATGCGGGTTTAAGTGGAAAAAGCGTTGGAGGTAATAATGGTGGATGGGGTGGAGCAGGAGGAGGATGGGCTAAAATAAATAATATTAGTATTATTCATGGGACACCTATTACGTTAACTGTTGGCGCTGGCGGAGTATATTTAGTAAGCAATAGTATTCAATCATCATTTACATATAATGGTAATACTACTTTATCATTATCAAATGGAACAGACTGGAATGCGTCACAAAATAATTCAGGTGGCCTAAATAATGGTTATTCAACAGGTAGTAATGTTGCCGCACAAAATGGTTATCAATATGACGGAATATGGTATGGTGGCGGTGGTGGTTATGGTGGTCGAAATGCAACATGGTTACAAGGTGGAACTGGAGGCAATGGCGGTGGCGGAGGTGGTGGCGGTTATACAGGCTATATCGGTGGATCAGGTGGTGGAGGCAGCGGCGGAACATTTGGGACATCTACTGTAAACGCTGGCGGAGCAAGTAATTTTGGTGGTGGTGGTGGATATGGCGACGCATCTGGCAATGGATTTGGTGGATTTGGTGGCACAGGTGGCGGTGGATTAGGAGGCGCTGGTGGAGCAGGTAGTGGTGGAGGTGGAGGTGGTGGCGTAAATACAGGCGGTGGTGGTGGAGGAGGTGGATTTCCTGCAAATTCTGGTATGCCGGGTAATGGTGGAAGTGGAATTATAATTATTAAATATACAATTTAATAATAATTTATGTGCGTAAATTAGGATTCATACATAATTCTTGACTTGGAAATATATCGCCTGACATACATTTATCATCTACGCCTACTTGTGCGCAACTTCTATAGCCTCTATCTTCACCAATATAGCACCATCCAGAACTTTGTGCTTCATGAGGCTCATAATCACTGTTGCCTCCAGATTGTTGTTGTGACGTATTTAGCGCTTTATTTAATGAATTGTTGTCAAATTGATTTTTGCCACTTGTTTGTTGAACGGATTCACCTTTCATACTACTCTTTGCATTATTGGGTGTAATATCTTGGACCGCAGATAAGCTAGCATTTACAGCTGATGCGGTGCCGCCAACAACTGCCTTTGTGCCTTCAGCCGCAACATCTACAGTTTGACTTGCAACTCCTACAGTGGTACCAAATATTTTTTGTATAATTGGTCCAAAAAAGTTGGAAATATCTTGTGTGCCTTTGGCTAAATAAACGAAAATATTAAATCCTAAAAATGCTAAAATTAAAACAATAATAATCCATGTTGTAGCGTTAATTTCCTTTAAACTATCAAAAAAACCATTAGAACTTGATGTGCTAGTAGACAAAGACGGAAGTGTTGCTTCACTTGATTGTAATATTGCACTTGATAAATTGTTTGTGTTATCCATTATAATAAAAATAAATATATTAATTTTTATTATAAATTCGCATTTATTTAAATGTTAATAAATACAAAAATTGGTTTAAGTCGCCTAAAATTGTGTCTCTAATATTAAATAAATCAGTATTTGACATTGTTTGCAACGCTTTATTGTCATTTAATCCAACCAAATATCCTTTAAATGCTTCAACTTCTCTCTTTAATGATTCTTGGCTAGATAAATCAACCAAACGAATATTGGATTTACTCATTAAATCGATTCTGGAACCGGTTTTTCCTAAAAGGATTTCAATAAAACTATCAATATTAGCATTTAATTTAAGATATAATTCGTCGGTTGCTTTATGTGTTGCATAACTGGTTGTTTTCCAGTGAAATAATTTAACCATTAAAAGCATTTCTAAAAATGTTGCGGATATTTCTTTTTGAAAGTCGCTTAAACTGCTGCTTTTGCCTTTAATACTTTTACTACTACGTCTACTACTGCGACTACTACTGCTAAAACCTTTAATAGGTGATATAGTTGAAGATGATTGTCTTTTTGTTTTACGTGTTTGGGTTTTTACCATTGATATAATATTGTGATATTATTTTTTTATAAACGCGGCACAAAACTCTCTCCAAGTGAATTCATTGTCTCCAACTTCGCAATAGTTTTTTCAAGATTTCGCGATTTAATATCCTTAAACAAATATTCGGTTCCTGGTGATTCTTCGTTTTTTTTAATTTGCTTATATACTTGGTCTATTTTCTTTAATACATTGCTAATAATTTCTTGCTGAGATGGGCGAATAATTTCTTCATTACTTACAACGCTTTCACATAATAGAGAGATTGCAAAATACAATGTATTACGGCGCTTTTTTTGACATCCAGAAGCATAACGCAGCGTAAAAAGTGTTAGCAATGCGTCCATTGTTTTTTTAATTAACTTGGAACGTTTTGCCGCCTCAACTAAGAACAAATCCCAAACTATCCAAATAATATCCTTTTGTAATTTTGTTTCCACTTGTGAAAAGTTTCTTCTATCGCAACTAATTTTTTCCTTCTTCCCTTTACACACTGTTTCAAATTCCATAATCCATTCCAACCAATAACACGCATTCATTATATTTTTACCTTCTTCAGATATATTATAGCCAATTTCGTTGACTGCAGGAAATAATTCCTTTGGATCTTCGTCTAAAAATATATCTTGTGCGTATTTATTTGACGGAGCCTTAAATTTGTCACGCATTTGCGTCATATCAAAATCTTCCTTTTTAATTTTCACAACATCAAAACTATGCTTTCTTTTTGCATCACATAAAACACACATTATTTCGCAAAATAGTCGGCGAATTTTATCGCTATTTCGCATTCTTAATTCGCTGTCAATATAGCCGCTATTAACTATTTCCTTAAAATTCTTAATTCGCAGTTCAAGATAACACGCTATTTTAGGATTTCCTAAATGAATATGTTTTGTATAAAAAAACAAAATAACTTCCCATAAATCACCATAATGTCCGGCACAAATTAATTCTGCACTCCAATAACATGCTGGTTCTATTTTTGAATTTATTAAACTATTTAGCAATTCTTTTTTCACATCTGTTTTTTTAAATTTTGAAAATGAAATGCCTTTAAATTCTCCTATTCCTCTAATATCATTTATCTCAGAATCGGCCATATAATTAAAAATAATACAAAAAAAATAACAACAATACATATAGATGAAAACATTTGATTCAATTATTAAATTTTATGATAAATTGTCGAATTTTGGAAAATTATTAGTCTTTATTGGTCTCCTTTTAATTGTTATTATATTACTTAAGCCACTGGTACCTAAAGTTGAAGGAATGGAAAATCAAAATAAATTCTTATTCAAAGAGGGCAATGCGGTTTATGACGATTTTTATGCGGACATTTACGACCATTTAGTGTATAGTAGCCTTAAAAACGATTATGAAGTCGGCGAAATCATAAATAATACAATACCTTCTGAAGCCAGTGTAATTGCCGATATTGGCTGTGGAACAGGACACCATGCCGGTGCTCTTGCAGACAAACATTTAAAAGTAATTGGTGTCGATATTTCGCCTTCTATGATTGAAATTGCCAAAAAGAACGCACCAAATGTTGATTTTAAAGTTGGCGATGCGTTGGACGGCACATTATTTAATATGAATTCTATTACGCATATGCTTTGTTTATACTTCACTATTTATTATTTTAAGGACAAGCAGCGTTTTTTTGACAACGCAATGGACTGGTTAATGCCTGGCGGCTACTTAATCGTCCATCTTGTCGACAGAGAAACATTTGATCCAATATTACCACCTGGCAATCCATTGTATATTGTATCACCTCAAAAATATGCCAAAGAGAGAATTACCAAAACAAAGATTACATTTAATGATTTTGTATATAACGCGAACTTCAATTTAGATAAGGGCGCCAACGTTGCGACATTTGATGAGAAATTTAAATTTAATGACGGACATGTTAGAAAACAACAACAAAAGTTATATATGGAAGACACTAGTGCAATTGTAAATATGGCGCAAAATAGTGGCTTTATTTTACACGCAAAGGTCGACTTGGTTAAATGCGCATACGAACATCAATATTTATATATTTTTGTTAAACCAACTTAAATTGTATACATTTACGGATAAAAAAAATAAAATAAAATATAATATATGAATTATTATTATATTTTATTATACATTTTAATATGTATTATTATATTTTTTGTATTATTTATGCCACATGAATTGTTTTGGTTTTTATTTGAAGTAGTTTATAATAATATTACAGATATAAATGACCCGAATTTTACTGGAGGAGTTAGTTATCATTTTAATCCATTACGTCATTTTTTCACGCCATCGGTCATTTAAAATAATATAATTGCTTTATAATACAATATTTACAATTTTATTTGGTGTATAGTATCGTAAACATCAAATCCATCATCTGTTGGTATAGCAGTTAATAATGGTTCATATCCAAATTTTTTGATAAATTCCTCATTAGTTTTTAATAACATATTATTATCAATTGATTTCCAAAGGTTTCTTGATAACCAATTAATGTATTGATAAACAGAACAATTAGTATAAGTTTTTACATTTTCTGTTGGATCAAATAAATATTTTTTATTTATAAATCCAGGTTGTTTTTGTAGAAAAGTAGTCCAAACAATTGTATCAATATCAATAAATTTATTAATATCTTTACACCATATATTTTGTTTTAACAATTCAACCACAATACTATTGCTTGCAAACGTTAAAGTAAGTAAAATAATTAAACGTAAAACTAACATTATTTACTTTATATATTTATTATATCTTTAGATATTTACATCTTAAGATATAAATATCTATTTAGTCTCTGTATTTTAACGCATTTAAAACTTCAGCATAAGACCATGTTAAATCATATGCTGAAATTTGTTGACCGGTATTTTTATCAATTTGTTCATACATATGAAAATTATAATCTTTTATATAATTTTTTATTCTTAGTAATAGTCCATCACCTTGTGCTTTAAAAAAACTGGCGTCATTATCTGGCATTTTATCAATATTAAATGCTTTTAACCACATTGAAATAGTATTTTGATTGGTTATCATATAACCAGATTTTAATTTATTTGATATTCTATACATTAATGATGCTAATGCAGCCGTTGTTAAAATCCAAGGATTACCTCCAGCATATACATCCCCTGGATAACGTCCATATAAAATACCATATAAGTTTTTATCTTTTAAATTAATAGGATATTCATTACTAAATACTAAATTATAATGATAAATAGTAGATGCTACTTCGTATGATAAAGGATCCAAAAAATTATCTACTTCATCATAACCATCATTTAATCCAACAATAACTGCTCCATCTACTGGTCTATTATTTGATTCATAAAAATAAAAACCATTCCAGTGTGTAGAATAAATATTCGATTTAATAATATTAGCAATATTTTGCCAATTTTTAGCATCATTTGTATATCCTATTGTCTTGGCAAATTTAGAACCGAGAGATAATGCCTTAGCCATCGTAACCCGATTCCAAAAAAAATCTTTATTTGTTATTTCTTCCCATAAATCACAGGTATCGCTATTATATCCTGATACAATATAGTCTAAATTATATTTAATAGTTGGCCATGATTTTTCTATATCTGATGCAGAATTTATTAGAGCAATAGCTTGTAATCCAGGTCCATCATTTTGAGGTCTACACCAACCACCTGTATATGCTGTTCCAGATGGAATTTCATATTTTGGTTCAATCCTTATATCAATACCATTTGGATCTTTTATACTCTGAATTAACTGAACCCATTTTAGATAATTATCTGTGTATTTTTGAGAGAATGATTTATTGGTAAATGTATACAGGGTATTAATTGTTAATGCTCCATCGCGAGCCCAATGATAAAAGTATGAACCGCCAGGAGTATTTAAATCTGGTGCTGCAGCAACTGCTCCTGTATTTTCAATATTAATATTATTTAAAAAATAATTAAAAAAAGTATTAATTTCTAAATCAGAAAATGGAAAAGTTGGAGGATTTAAATATGATGCAAAATAATTTGTATAAGATTGTTGGATTGGATAAGTACAATAAGAACTATTATCGCTTGTAGGTTGCCAACAACAACCTTTACTTATACATTCATTTTGATTAATTCCTAAATAACCACAGTCGCTTCTATCTGAAGCACTTGATTTATCGGGACAAATTAAGTTACTACTAAATAAAGGTAATAAAATTAAAAAATTCAAAAATAAAAAATCCATTATTATCATTATTATTATATATTTAAATATATAATAATATATTTAAATATATTATTATATATTATTATATAAAATATATTTAAATATGTATAACCTAATACGTCATTTTTTTTAATAAATTAAATTAACTCGTAGTGTTAAAATAAAATAAAAAACAAACAAATAATATGTTAGACTATATTTCTTACATATTATTCTTTAGTGTATTTACGATAATAATAATTTTTATTTATATAAGACTTAAATTTGGCTTTTGGGCTATTCAGCCGGTATTTCATATTTACGACGTTAAATATATGGTGAATCCACCAGGAATAATAGACGACTATTTACCAGAAAAAAACAAATATACTAATTTTAAAAATATCGATACCAATTTATATGCGGAACTTACACAAATACAAAAACAACGCCTCACCAAACTTATCCAGCATAATTACTTGCAAAGAGGTGACAATACTTTTATACCACGCTTAGAAAACATCGAACCATATTTCACCGGACATAACGACAAATCGTTTGTTTCTTTTTATAATGAACCTGATTTTATGATTGACTTAAAAAAAGGCACTACCATAAATGATGTGAAAATAATTGGATTAATGACTTCTAGACCATTATACGTGTCAATTAATAATGGCGATAAAGACGCAAAATTCCGTGCTTATTATGTGGATTATTTATGTGTAGATAAGATGCATAGAAAAAAGGGAATTGCACCACAATTAATACAAACACATCATTATAATCAACGACATATAAATAAATCTATTGTTGTTTCTATTTTTAAGAGAGAAGATGAATTAACTGGAATAGTGCCAATGTGTGTTTATACGACATATGGATTTTCTGTTACTACTTGGACGAAACCACCAGATTTATCCGCTGAATATAAATTAGTTGAAGTAAATCCACAGAATTTCCATATTTTATACAACTTTATTTTGCGAACTTGTGGAAAATTTGACATTGTTATTAATACTGAAGTAACAAATATAGTAGAACTTATAAAAACCAAAAATATATTTTTGACTATGATTGTTGTAGATGATGAAATTGTTGCTGTTTATATGTTTAGAAAATCTTGCGTTCAAATTGAGAAAGGTATGGAAGTATTAAGTTGTTTTGCATCTATTTGTAATGTGGATGAAAATATATTTTGTCAAGGATTCAAAATAAGTTTTTGGAAAATAGCGGCTGATAATTATTTTGGATTTTGCGCCATTGAGGACATTTCTGATAACCATATTTTTATAAATAATATTAAACTTAAAACCAAACCATTGGTTATAAGTCCAACTGCGTATTTTTTTTATAATTTTGCATATCCAACATTTAAATCAAATAAGGTCTTAATTATTAATTAATATTTTTATTTTTTATCTGGTTCGGCTGAATCAGCCTTTTTAACCACCTTTTTAGCACGAGGCTTCTTTTCAACTACTGGCGCCGTAGGTGTAGGAGTAGGCGCGGGCGCAGGTGCAGCAGCTTTAGCCTCATTATTAATATGATTCATCTTTGCTTCCAATGCAACAACCAACATAGTAGCCGCTTCAATTTTAGCCTTTGCTTCAGTTTCAGCTTTTGCTTGCTCTTCAAGCGACTTCTTTTTGTCTTCATCAAATTTCTTCTTTTCTTCTTCAAATCGTCTCTTATCATATTCTAATTTCATAGTTTCTTCCTTTCTCTTTTTATCTTCCTTTCTCTTTTCTTCTTCCAAATCAATTTCAGCCATAAAATCATTTGACGAACAATCTTCACAATATTTACCCAAATCAATATAACGCTTTCTTTGCTCTCTACTTAGTGACTTACACTTACGAATAAGCTTATTCGTTAAATTCATATTCTTAATGTCATTTTTAAGCTCTTGAGGAGGCATAAATACTTGGGTTCCTTGTTCCAACAAAAAAATTTGATTGCGCTTATTATAAAACAAAATAGGGTTTTCATCATCATCCAATTCAATAATGCCGCAAGTGCATTGTTCTACGTGTTCAACATCCTCACTATCCTTTTTACACTTGGGGTCAATTGAATCGACATCATTTATGTAATCTTCAAAAAAATCTTGCGCGGAGTCTCTGTCATTAAACAAAAAAATCTTTGGCGGATTAATTGTAATGGAAGTCAATCGTAATCGCGCTTTTTCATCTTCGTAATATTGGAAGTCGTAGCAACCATTATGGGTATTATGTAGTACAATGTATTTAATCATTCTATTATTATAGTATATTGTGTTTGGTTTAAATTGTTTTTTTATAAATAAATTAACTAATATTACAATACATATAAGGTTGTCCGTGTTCCCTTATAGCCATTCCCAGTAGTGGTCCTCTGTATGGTTTATTTATACGCGCTTTATAATTCGCCCATTTGCGTTCTGTTTCTTCATCAACGTATTTTTTTTGTTCATCCAATATTTTTGTAAATTCCCTTTCTTCTTCTAGTCTTATTTTTAATTTATTAATATTTGCATATTGCTCGCTTAGCAAACATTTCTTTTTTATTAAAAACATTTGTTCCATATTTTTTGTTGTTTTATTTTTAAAATTCGCATAATTATTAATTTTTCCTCCTGTTACTTTACAATATTCTTCAAAGTTCGCATTCTCAATTTCATTTACAATTTCAATATTTTGTTGGATTTCATTTTTTAATTTTTTTTCAAATATTTCAAAGGTTTCTTCTTCAAACATGTTTAATAAAGTAATTTATTTTTAAGTATTTTTATATTCAATAACATTAGTATTTACACCAAATATAGTTTGTCCGTATAAACTTTTCCATAATAATTTGTTATCATTATTTTTTTCAAAAGTAAAATGTATTTGTCCCATACCATCATTTAAATAAGAAGGAAATACTTGTTCTACTTTAATACATTTACCTAAGTCTAATAAATTTATTCCATCTTTTTCAATCATTTTGTAGTATTTTCCTTCTCTAACATCGGCTGCTGGCGTTCCCATTGCTTTCACAACTGCTTTATATGCTAATTCTTCAAGTGTAGATGTCATAGTATATTCTATTATACATTTATTTATGTATAATAAAACGAAATCAATTTTTATCTTACGTATTTACCCGCTCTAACAAAAGTATCCGCAACAAAAATAATAAAAACTCCTAAAAATGAATATAAAACTACTTCTTCGGTTACGTTGTTTGTTCTCTCGTCTTGTTGATCTTCTAAAAGTGTAATCATATAATTTAACTTTTGCATTAACAAATCTTGAGACGGATATCCAGTTGTTTCGGCGCTTGATGGTGCTGCGTTTTTATAATAAGGTTTATTATAATTACTTCCATTTCCACCTAAATATGACGCAATATTATTTTTATAGTATTCTTCAGCACCATAATTGCTGTAATTATTTAGATCCAAATTGTCGCTTTTTTCATAAATAGGTTGAGGCGCTCTTCCTAATGTTCTTCCATAGGCAGAAGTTGAATCATTGCTTGAAGTAATTGTGGCCATAGATTCTTGTTTGGGTGGTATAGTTCGTTGAACGCCAACTGATTCGGCGCGTGGTGGAGGATTAAAATTATCCTCACTTTCGTCATCGCTTGAACTATTATGAATTTGCGCAAGAACAGAGTTCACTTTGTTTGTATCAAAATTTTCCTTGGGATACTTTTTTTGTGTTTTATTATGGGCTAACCTTTTTTTAGTTATTAGATTACTTTCTGAATTATCATTATTTGTTTCAGTATTTTCATCAAATGGGGCTGCAAACATTGCTAAAGACATTCTCTTATTAAAAATTTAGATAATAATTTACTAAACACACTGAAATTAATATTTTTAAAATAAATTATATCCTATTATTTATATAATGAACTTTAACCTTGGAAGTAAAAATAACATGGGTGCAATTGCTACCGTCATTTTAATTATTTTATTAAGTCAATCTAAATTCTTTAATTTCTTAATTGATACCGCTTTAGGACGTATTTTCCTTGTTGCATTTATTTTAGCAATTTCTTGTATTAATAAAATTTTAGGCGTTATTATTGTCTTATTTATTATGATTATGTTTAACCAAAGTTCTATTGGATATATGGAAGGTTTTACTGCTGATCAAAACCCCTATAATGAACCAAATTTACCAAATGTTGCTCCTGAAGATAAGAAAAAAGAAGAAAAACCTAAAGGTAAAGAAGGTTTTAATATGATTGATAGAGAAGGCACTATTTTAAAGGGTAAGCGCTCAAATGAAGTTCCTGTTTTTGCCAATGCT
>Ga0194116_10003916_pt1 | contig 17489 bp, 26 predicted proteins | sample TA2MahsurfametaG_4_FD_148617 | JGI IMG/M metagenome (GOLD analysis project Ga0194116, IMG submission 148617) | Freshwater microbial communities from Lake Tanganyika, Tanzania - TA2015008 Mahale S9 surface | ecosystem: Environmental > Aquatic > Freshwater > Lake | place: Tanzania: Lake...
AAGTCTGGTAGCAGGATTTATCGTACCGCTACCCCCTAAACTTTTTAATATATGAGCTTCAATAGGATTAATATGGGCAAGTACTGTGTCTCCATTCCTTCCGTGTCTTCTAATCAGATCAGCAAGTCTTGGTAAGTCTTCCTCTTTGACCGAACCTCCTTCTTTAAAAGAATACTGTGCTCCGTCATTATCGTAAGCATTCCCGTAAGACATATAAGGATCGCCATACCCCGCGTCTTCATAACGAGAATCAGGCATCTGATTATCACCATCAGAAGCTAAGCTATAAGGCTCGGAGGTATTATAAGGATAGTTGTAGGTATTTAAATACGGATCGTAATTTTGCATCTTGCCTCTAAATCTATAATAAAAGCTTTATTTTTATTATAACACAGAGAGGCAAGATTGATGTTTTTATCAACTAATGTCTGAATAGATTAGCAAATGTTTATTTTTTATTTACGGCATCTTTGAGCTTTTGCCCTACTTTAAACTTCGGTTGGTTATACGCCTTAATATCAACCTCTGCTCCGGTTCTAGGATTGCGACCTTTTCTTGCCTTTAGTTTAGAAACCAAGAAATTACCAAAACCAATGAGTTGGACTTCTTCACCTGCTCCTAAGGCAGACATAATGCTATCGGTAAAAGTATCAATTACCTTATTTGCTTCTTTTTTACTGATGGAATATTTATCGGCTATATAGGCCACAAATTCACTTTTAGTCATTGTTTATTTCTCCAAATATATTTCATTGTTAGAATAATAATTGCTAAAATAAGGCTTACTATATTACCTATAATTAAGGGTAATGCCTTAATATACACTGTGTATATAAGCCATAATAGCATACCTAGCGCATATATTACATACATATATGTCGATATTCCTTTTACCGACCTTGTACGATATAGCTCTATAACTTGAGGGATCAATGAGATCGATGTACAAAACAGTGCTAAATAGCCGAGTATTTCAATAATCGTTTCTTCCGTCATTTTTGTTCCTTATTTTTTTAAGCGGCTTCTATATTATGCGAGAGAGATTGATAATTCAATAGTGTTTACAATGACCTTAAGTAATATGCTTATGGTTAGAAGTTAGTTGAGCTTGTTTAGGATAGAAAAGTATTTATATTACTTTTTGCTTTTTTAAGAAACCAACTAGAACGTCTTGGGATATTTTTTTACACTCCATAAATCCTGGATGTAAAAAATCTGGTATACAATCAGGAAAATATGAGTGGCTATATTGAAATTTCTTAACAAAGACCTCAAAGGCTTCCTTGCAATTCTCATTGGTCCAAGTATCTGTATTGGCATTTGGAACAGGTAAAACAGGTCTTATATCAATTCTACATCCACCATTTGGCAAGTCTGTTATAATATTAGGTTTTTTTGCATAAGAATAAGCGAAGATAAAATATTCATTTATACTTTCTGTATCATGAATATTTTTTAAAAGAGTAAGCCTATCTATTCCTTGGGTATTATATCCATCAAATTCACCCTTCCAATAACCTTGCAATAGCAATGAAAATATTGAGCCTGTTGGTAAATTATAAAATTGATCTAGTGTTTTTCCTATATCAAAAAGCGATTTATATTGATTAATATTCGTAAATAAAAGATCAGGTAATTTAGGATAATAATTCTGAAAGTTTACAACCTTATTTTTAGGGCATTGTGTTGTATCGTTAGGTTCTGTTTTTGTTAATCTAGCTTTAACTTTTAAAAATATTACAACTATCCAATGTAGTGCGATTAAACTACACAAAAAATACATTACTAAATTAATACTCGAACTGTATACCCAAGTTGGTATGCTACTTTTTTCTATTCCAAAAAATAGAAGCCATTTAGCTATATTAGATATTGCTGTTTCAGGCGGAATGCTCATAATAAAAATTATTATTTCAGTTAAAAACAAAAGAAATCTAGCTATTATAAGAACTACTTGCATAATAAGGTCTATCTTATTAAAAAGTATATCTTATCTGCTAAAGTTCAATCCAAAATTAGACAATTCCGTTTTAGATTATAGGTTTATTTGAGTTTGATAAAAGTAGCTATTATTTTAAGCAATTAAATCATCTATATTATGCAAGTAATTATACTGCTCATTAATATATTTGATACAGGCTTGTTGTTTTTCTTCGTCTAAACCAGCAATACTTTCAACACCAGCTTTACTGCACCACTTGTTTATTATCTCGCTTGAAACATTATGCAATTTAACAAGTTCTAGCAACTCTAAAAGTGTTTCGCTTGGCTCTAGATTTTTAACCTCCTCTTCCTGGTAAGATAAAACAGAGTCAAGTTTGCTACTTATACTTTGAGATTTGTTAGGTGTTACATCTTTAGTAGACATTACAACGTCCTCTATCTCTTCAACCATGTGCATCCCATTTAGAACCTCCGGCACATGCGTGCGAATCAAGAGAGTAGCTGCTCTGTACCTTAGCATTAATTCCGGTAAACTCTGGTATTTAGCATTTTTAGTCCATCCCTCAGCTTTAGCCTCTTTCATGGTAATAGTATAGGATATTTCCTCACCTGTTTTCTTTAGGTTAGTATAGGCAGTAACCTTTAAATTTTCACCGCTACCATCAATTCTATAACGTATCCCGCTATCAAATAAGCCACTCTGATTAGCTAATGATATTGCAAAGCTAGTCACCATTCCAAGTTTGCCGCCAATTACAAAAGTATTCTGCATGATTTGCATCGGGTCTAGGTTCATTCTAAGCGCACTTTGCACCGCTATAAATACATTCGCAGGCTTTCCTCTATAGTGAGGAGGGATAATATCTGCCTGCGCCATAATCTCCGAAAACTTTAATGCTTTCTCCATCATTTCAAGACCGTTTAGCTTTGGGTTAACTGTTGCTATGTTACTCATTTTCTTGTGTTTCCTCCTTTTCTATTTTCTTGTTAAAATTTCTATACAAATTAAACACTTCTTTTACGGCTTCTATTATGTTCATTAGTTACCTCGTCTATGCGTTATATTGTATGATTAATTTGTAGCGTTTTTTTAATTTTTCTATCAAATCAGGATCAATTCCCCTCTTGCCGTTTTCAAAATCACCAATATTTGAGGGATGGGTATGTAAAGCCTCTGCTATTTGAGGGATGGTAATACCTGCCTCTTGCCTTAATCTTTTCAATTTTTCCGCCTCTTCCTTAGTAGGTAATGGATATTTTCTCATTTAATTAAAAACATTCTTGATTGCTTAGCATGGTTAGTATACTTCAAATACATTTCCTTTGCTTCATCCTTAAACCTTTTTAAGTCAAAAAATGATCTTGGAGCTGTATTTTTCCATGTAGCTATTACATTCCCCTGAATGTCTATTAGTACATCGTAATCCCGCATAAACTCCTGTATATCGGTCTTTAATTTCTCAATGGTATCAGCTATCCTGCTTTCTTCTTCACGAGCCGCCTTAAGCTCTTCCCATTTTTGTATAATATTATCTTCAGCTACAATCTCTTGATAATTACTTTGCGGAAATAAGTTAAACGTATCCTTAGTATTAACGCATTTAGGCGGTATCCTTTTTTCTATATGATTGTGCCAGAAGTTACATGCTATCTTAATGAGTTTATCTTCTAGCTCTTTGTTTCGCACGTAACTATAGATTCTAAAATCTTGACCGCCGATTAAAACTGCTATATCAACTTTAGGCACGTCGCATATAGAGGCGTAATATGCCACTTGGACAAGATAACTTTCAGGGATTTGGTCAGTGCCTGAGTCGCCCCATTCTTTGTTCTTATTAAAGCCAGCTGTTTTACATTCCAAAACATATTCTTTATCACCGACCCACCGATCAATATTTGCTCCTAAAAAGCTATATTCATGGTGATATATTGTGTTCGGTTCTATACTTACGCTGTAGCCTGTATCTTCACTGTAAACCTTAGCAACAACATCCTCTAAAAGGTTGCCCCACCTCATTGCAGCATTAGTTTCTTCTGCTATATTATCGCTGGTTTTGTCTAAATATACATCAAGAGCAGTCCTATAGGGACTTAAACCACAGATAGCAGCTAAATCAGTCCCCCCTAGGTAATTCTTACGCTCTCTTAACCATTCTTGCTTGCTCATATAACTACCATTATTTCTTTATTTATAATTTTCTGTATTAATAGTTTAATGTATTCCTATAAATATTTTTTTATCGGTTCTAAGTATAGTTTTTTCACCAATTGCATTTCTTTGACATATGGTAGTATTTCTGGTGTAAATTCGCTTTTTACTGCCGAAACCATCAACGTACAAAACTTTCTCGGCACCACTACCCATTCGTTTTCGGTTTTAGACTTAAGCCACATTGACAAACTATGAGTGGAGATTTTTTCGTCCGTAATCCATAGCAAGTTCATTATTTCCTCCCGAGAAATAAAACAATCCTTTATAGTCATAATACTCCTCCTAATATTTGGTAATAATAATCTTGTTAAAATATTCGCTACTAAAATATACTTTTTGTCCCGGCTTAAGGTTACCGATTAAGTCTCCGTCTACTGCATCCTGCTGGCTTATTAAAAGTCTTTCTTTAACTAGCTCGCCGTCAAGTGTTCTTATGTTTTTTAGGCGTACTCTTACTTCATGTGTTTTTGGATCGGTATTGTATCGATCAAACTCTCCGCTGAATTTAGTTAGGTTTTCTGCTAATGATTTTTCCATTTTATGCCTCGAGTCCTCTAGTTGCTTGAAATGAGGTATATAAGTCATTCCTTTCCATGCTGGAATAAAGGTCTTGATCTTCTAGTGCCTGAGCAAGAGCTAGTGGGTCATAAATGCTTGTGTCCCAATAAATACCTTGTTTTCTTGCTAGAGCTAGCAACTCCTCGTATTCATCAATTTGTTGCTCAAGTTCAAGGAAGTTAACATGATCTAAGTTAATAGGAATATGATACTTGGAAGCTCTGGCTGTTTGTTCTTCTATGAACTTTAATCTTGCTCTCTCGCCGATACGTGAAAAGGTCTTACGAGCAGATTCTGATATATCCGCTCTCTCAATGTTAGGTTCAGAAAAGGTCGGAATAGTTTTTATGTGATTAGGTAATTCACTAGTATCTTTTTTTTGTAAATAACCAGCTATTGCCTCTTTTAAAGACTCAAGGTTAATGATTACTTGTATAGCTTGTTTAGCCGTAAAAAAGCCATGACCTAATGCTTCCTTGGCTTTGGTAGTGCTGGTTCGTTCTAAAACAGACATCTGTGTTTGGAATTTATTTTCTTCTGCTACGTTTAGTATAGCACAACTAGAAATGCTTGATGTTTTGTCGTGATTTTTTGCCTTGAAAAAAGGCGTAACTTGGGTATTATCCATTTGTTCCTCCGTGGGAATGAATTAGATTGATAAAATTGAATAAAAGTTTGTGAATGTTCTTTTATTCACCTGTTTATAAAACAAGGAAAACGTCTTAAGCTACGAACTTAAGGCGTTTTTTTATTGCCTTGTTAGATGTAAGTATATAGGGAGAATTTATTAGTGTCAAGTTTTTTTATGTAAAAAAAATGTTTTTATACTATATTTTTTTTATAGTATATCTTTCTTTTATTTCTTGCATTCTCTCTTTATTAGGCGTGTATAAATACACATTATCTTTAAAACGAGTTACAAAGTTACGTTTTAGTAACATTTTTAAGGAAAAGCTAACTGATGGACGAGAAAATCCTAATATATCTTCTATTTCTTTTGCAGAAATAGGATGAGGACTAGAACAAATAGTTTTTAGCACTACTTTCTGTACTTTTGGAACAATTGCTGAAGTTTCTATAGCTTCCTTTAATAAGTCCATAATTCTAAGTTATATAAATGTTTATAAAAAGGATATAGGTTTATTTTGTAAATTGTCAAGAATTATTGTTGACAATTACTCAAAAAGCGTTTTTTATAGAAGTATTAATTTTGATGAAGCAAGATATGTAAAACATTAAACAACGCACTACACAGTTACATTTTAGTTGGGGAACTCATTTTGTAACTAACATTCAGATGTATCTAACGATACGTCAACCATGGCTTTTTAACTAATAACAACTAAACCAACCACAATTGGTCTTAGAATAGTAGGGTAATATCTTGCTGTCAATGGCTTTCTTGTTGATTGGTTGAAAATTTTTTTAATATAAATTAACCAATAGAATAAATGTCTTTAGCGTTACAAATAGAACAGGAAGCTCAAATTAACCAAGACCAACTATGCAAACTCTACTCATTTAAGGAAGAGAAAGCCCGTTATCGTAAGAGTTATATTGACTGGGACAAGATAAAGAGGGCTAATCAAAAGATTAAGCCAATTCGTCAAAAGTCTTTTTTTCTTAGCGATAAAGCAGGTAAATTACTTAGTGTTATCATAGCTAAACTGTTAAGGGGGGAAAGAGTATTCTTAAATCACAAATATATTTCCACATTTACACTTGTTGAAAGAAGACAGAATATAAGAATTATTGAAGAGCTAGCGGATATATTAGATATTTCTTACCATAATTCTATTACTCATAATGGCAAAAAATATCGTTATAGTTATGAGTTTAGTTATAAGCAGCAAAACCTTGGAAATACTGCTTGTGTAGAAAATTCTGTCGCGACATTTATGTCCCAACAAAATGACTCTCTCTATATAGATAAAGAAAATAAGAATATTGAAGATATAGATCTAGGATCTAACTTTTTGCAAAATTCTGAAAACAAAAAATTAAAAGAAATTTCTAACTCTGAGACAATCAAATTTCCAAAAACACCTTTGAAACATAAAAAGCGTTTACCTAACCAAAGGAAGAAGGCGACTAATGCGGAAGTTAAAGCTAAAATTATTCGTTTTAACCAATATAAAGCGCCAGAGAACTTGGCTTATCATTACCCTTTAAATAAGGAGGATTGCGCTAAACTACAGAGTAAATCTGGACGTGAGTTTATATTAAACACAATGAACGAAATACTCCTAGACATGTCAAAACGAGTAGATCGAACGTTCTGCTCTAAAGCCCAGTTTATATCCTATTTTGCTAAATGTCTGGCTGGTGAGAAACGAGATGCCGTAAAAACTGCCAAGGATAATTTTTATATCAAAGCAAATAAAACAATAGAGGAGTTAAAGGAAATAGTTGTCACACAAGAAATCGAACAATATTTGAACAAAACAGAGCAAGAAGCGATAACCAACAGAACCGATGAAACCCAGTTGAAGGCAAGAGTTGCAAATAAGTTCTTACCGCTTACTGCCTATAACTTCTTGAAAAACTTAAACTTTATTCGAAAAATAAGCAATGTGCTAGAGATACACTTGCTAAATTCTGTAAGTTTTACCCCATCAGAAGAAATAAGATTGCTTTGGGAAGTTCAAAGTATCGGTGGGTATAGCGAGATTAATAAGATCAAATTTATAATTTAAGAAATGAAAATATGAAATACAAAGATATTCAAAATACCTTTATTAAAATCGCAAATTTAGATACTCATGTTATAGAGAAAGTTTTTGATCTCAATATTGACGAGGATGAATTACGTAATAACAATCTTAAATCAATTATGGAGGATTTGATATTTTCTTCACCAGAAGAACGAGCTCTTAGGCACTATTTTGAAATCAATAGTTATTTCTACTTAGAACAAGGATTGAAAAAAGCAAAGGTCAAGAAAAAATTTAAAACAAAGAGGTGACTTTAAATGAATGTGTTTTTTAGCAAGATACCTACAATTAATAAACCAATAGTCATTATCCACTTCATGTTAATGTCCATTTTGTTTTCTAGTTTACATATTTCTGACTTAAGCTCGGTTATAGATAACTTCACTTCATTATCTATATCTGTCATATTACCCTAATTTAAACTATTTTTCCTCACCATAGCACGAAACCAAGGTTAGTTCTACTAAAGTTCTAGGCGCTTAATTGCTCTCTGGCGAAGTTCTCCTGTAGGGCTGACGTACTGATATAGTGTATTTCTCGTGATCTTCAGCTCTTTGCACAAATCGCCTACGGAAGTATCACGATTTTTCATAGCTACTTCAGCAAGGCGTACTTGTGCCTTACTTAACCTGAATTTTCTTCCGCCGTTTGTCCCTCTAGCACGAGCAGCGGCTAAGCCTGCTTTTATTCTTTCGCTAATTAGATCGCTTTCAAACTCTGCTAGTGATGCAAATATTCCAAAGGTCAATCTTCCTGCGGCAGTAGTTGTATCAATTTGAGCACCTTGCCCAGATAAAATACGAAAACCGATTTTTCTCTGGGTAAGATCAGTGATCGTTTTAACTAGGTGTGAAAGATTACGGCCGAGTCTATCAAGTTTCCAGACTACTAAGACGTCATGTTCCCGAAGAGATTTTAGGCATGCTTCCAATCCTGGTCTTTTGTCATTTCTTCCCGAGGCATAATCTTCATAGATGTACTCTTGTTGAACTCCGTGTGCTTTTAAAGCGTCTAGTTGGAGATTTGTTGTTTGAGAGCCGTCTGCCTTTGAAACTCTTACATATCCTACTAGCATTATATTTTGTAATTTTTCAGGTGTTTAAATGACAACATCATTAAAACCTAGTTTTTAAAAAGTTGTATCACCTATTATATAACTTAATCATAGTATTGTAAAGCTATGTCTATTAAGAATAAGTGACAAATTATGTAAATTATTGTTTTGTGCAGCTATATTTATGTTCTCAGCGATTTTCTTTATTTTCTATAACACTCCAAAGCATGACAAAATGTCACGACTTAAAAACTAATCTTTAGGAGGAATAGAATTTTGTGCAACTTTCTTTGAATGTGGGGTTAAATTTCATAAAAGTACGTATTTACCAATAGAAATGTGGCAAAAAATTCTCATTACCCCCCCCGCAATTTTTAGATACCACAACAACAAATTAAATTCTCAAAATATTTATTTTACTTAAGATTGAGAGTTGACAGGGTTTTGTCTATTAGCTAGCGTTAAATGGCTAATGGTGATTGATACTCACCGCAAGAACCAACCTCTTATGCTGGGGGTTATGATATTTATAAATGCCTCTGGCATGAAGGATATCATTGGTTCTTGCAACTAGTATCAAAGCCCCTAGCACCAAATTAACAAGCTAAGAAGTTTTATGACTTTTCCATTTACCAAAGAAGAGATTAATCAGCTAAAGAATGTTTCTTCTATTACCGAACTTTCTAATTTAATAACTTACAAAACTAATAAAGAATTTAGTCTAGTTCAGACAAAGTTAGTTCAAGAACTCAACGAAAGATTACTTGATAATATTCTTTATATTACTAAGCTCAATGAATATTTGTACGATAACTGGAAAGAGCTAATTAAAGTTAACAAAGAACTAACGAATAAGTGGCAACATGAATTAGAGTCATTTAGAACTGATTAACTGCAATCAATAAATTTACATACTCCTCGCCGTCTATTATCATGGGTTTAGTCATATGGTTATTGGTTTTTATTTCGGATTTGTATTGCGTAGTCTCTCTGTCAAAACTCTAAATTTCTAATATAATTTTAATGCGTAACAGATAGTAAAAATAATTAAGCCAGATATGAATACTGTCAGAAAACCAAGAAAATGGTTGAACTCGTTTTTTTTAAGTTCAACCATTTCTTTTTCTAATTCTTCTTCAGTCATATCAACAAAAGATTTCTGTTTTTTTATTATATCATTTCCCCTTCAACTTACTTCTAATACCAAAGCATCTAAGAAGCTCCCATTTTTCTAAGATGTAGTGAGTACTAAATAAAGTGATACCATTAAAAACCATGGCATACGCAATAATATTTAAGTTAGGATGTAGTATGAATTTATATATAACTATATAAATAAATGTAAAAAACATAGTTATAAGGCAGCACCTTTGAGTAGTTTTAAAGTTAAATATTGCTGCCCATAAAGGTACTGTAATTAAAGGCATATAGAAAGTTGCTGAAAACAAAATTATTTCTAAAAAAGAACCTTTTTTTAAGCAAAAAATTATTGAAATAACACCAATTATAATAGTAGACCATCTTGCAAATTCTAACTTTTGGTAAGAAGTTAATATATTGCATTTATAGGTATCATTTGCTATTAATATTGCTCCAATATTTAAATTTGAATCTGCTGTGGACATACACATTGCAATTATGCCTATAGCTAATATCGCTCTTGTTCCATCAATCTCAAAAATATTCATAATATATGGTAATATTTCTGGTTTTTGTAAATTAGGGTTCATTTGATAAACTAGATAAGAAAAATAACAGGATAAACTCAAAACGAGTCCAATCCAAAAAACTGAGTAAAACCAAGCTTTTTTTACTTGTTTTATATAAATTCCCATAGATATTCTTTGCATTGTGGAAGGTTCAATTGCTGGTATTATAAAGTATAAAAAAAGTAATAAAGAATCTAATAACTGCTCGTTACTAAGAGTTAATAAATGAGAAAAAGAAAATTGCTGATTTAGATTCTCTGAAACATCAGGGATATAGGGAGTATGTAAAATATTAGCTTGCATTAAAACTATTCCTATTATTAATGAAGCTCCAAAGCATAGAGCTTGTATTTTATCTGTATCTACAACAGAATTAATCCCACCAGCAAAAGAATACCAAATGACCATAGCACTGCTTATAACAGTCCAAATAAATTGATTTCCATAAGGGAATAAATAAAAAAGAACCTGTCCCATAATTTTGAATTGAATATAAAGCCCTCCAGAAACTCTAATACAACCACAAATAGCTGTAATAACTCTTACTATTTGCCCGTATTCTTCTCCCATAATTGTTGCTACGGATATTTTACCTAAATATTTTGTCATTCTAGGAACTAAAAAGAACGACATTATTGATAAACCAAAACACATTCCTATTGATTCAAAAAAATGAATAAATCCTCTGGAATAGAATTCAGTTAAATCAATCATAAAACCACTACCACTTACCCAAGTTGCCGTAATGGTAACTCCTAGAGCATATGTTGATACTGATCTTATCCCTAAAGAAAAAGCATTAATACTCTTTACTTCTTTATAAGCACGAAATGATTCAAATATTAAATAACTAAAAAAGACAGCTATCAAAAAGTAATTCAACATAATTATTAATAATTGGTTAAAAAAAGAAATTACGTTCCATTTTTCATATATTAAACAATCAATTATATTAATGGAAACAAATTTTAAGGATTTCTAAAATTTTTATGGGTAATAAAAAAAAAAGTGAATTTAACCCACATATTCAATGTAAAATTGAAGATTTTCGTTATTTATCCCATATCAACGGATTGTCATTATTAGATGGAACTTATCTTGAAAGATTAATTACTTCTTTTTTAATAAATAAAAATCTTATTTCTATCGAAGGAGTAATAGAACTAGAGAGTTTAAAAACTTCTTTTAATGTAAATACCGTTAAAGGTGTAAAAACAATTCTTATACGTTTAAAAAAGTGCGGGGCTTTATTAATATTTGAAAAAATTGGGAAGTATAATGAACAAAAATACAATATAGGAATAAATCCTCAATATATCAAATTTTTCTTAGTAGGGGGTTAAATTCATGAGCCCTCTCTTCTCCCACCTTCTTTTTAAAATCCGCCATTTACTAGCCTCAAGGGCAGAACATAAAAGAATCCAAGCAATAAAGCAAGCTCTGCGGAGTTATGCAAAGAGGCGGGGAATTAATCAACCAAACATAAGGTAACCTATGACCGATAAAGAGCAAAGAATAATAGTTGCAAAGCGTATGAAGAAGCTATGCAACAATGACAATAACCTAGATGAAGCCATTGCTTTTATTCATGATGCGATAACGTTGATGGAGTTGGTTTTAAAAGAAGGAGGTGAGGTATGAACATAAACACAAAAGAAATACAAAAGGTATTTAAAAGAGCTAAGAATTATTTTGAACAAGAGGAGATGGGGTATGTAATATCTTGCGCTCGTATAAAAGAAAAAAACCCTGGTCACTTCAGCGGAACAAACCTAGCAAATATTGATGCCATAATTATGTTAGCGAACGCATTAAGAACCATAGTTAAACAATCTTACTCCGAGGAGGTGTTTGATGCTTTCGAAAGATCACTAGACAAATCAATAAATGAGTTTCGCTCAATACATAGACACAATCAATTACTCAAAAAACTTGAATTAGGAGGTGAGGTATGAAAGCAACTGTTTTAAAGTTTGATACCCCAAAGTCCTCTAGGTTGTATTATATCGATAAAAAGACTAATAGAAAAAAAAGAATAACCGATAATATTCATAGAGATTTGCAGTGTATATTAAGAGCTACCGATCGTACAAAAAATATTCCATTAAAGGTTAGAAACTTATTAATAAACCTAGTTGAGATGATCTTAAGGAGTCCTCATAAAGAGATATTTGTAGATCATAAATTCCTCTCACAACTTACTGAGGTTAAATCAAGCAAACAAAACGCAAACTTATTAGCACAAATAAACGACATTCTAGATTCTACTTATCATAACGCTATTAATTTTCATGGTAAAAGAAGAACCTATGGGTATGTAGTAAAATTCACTGAAGATGGATATGAAAGAGCAAAAAATCCTGTAGCTTTTTATACGAATCAGGTGAAAAAAAATGTTGTTTCGGATGGAAAAAAATTTTCACCCGAGTCGAAAAAAATTTCTACCTCATATATAAGTAATAAAGAAAACCCAATAGAAGAAATAAGCTCTAGCTATGCTAGAGAGCTTATTTCTAAAAAAGAAAAAATATATAAAAAAGAAAAAGCCACAGAGCAAAATCACACAAATTGCTCGAATGCTATCCTTGCGGAGCATTCGCAATTTGCTCCATCGGTTGATGATCGAAACATAACCACCAAGCAACAACCAATTGAAAACCTAAACGATACTTCCATTGCTACCAAAGAATCTTTTCCTGTTACAGAAATACCTCCCATGGATCAGCAAGAGGATACTCAACCAGACAAACCACAAGAAGTTTCCTATGCCGAACAGTTGGTTAACGACTTCCTTAAGAAAAGCTCGCTTACCTTTCCTCAAGGAACGGTTGGAATAAACGATAATAATTCAGAACAAGAATCTGATAAACAAACAAGGAAGATGCTACTCTCCAAAGCCCTTTGCAGTGCTTTTGGAGAGCAGGTAGCATGTGATATCCAAGATAACTGCAAATTTGAGGAAATATCCCCTCATAAGGTAACTATCAAACCGAAAGTAAACATAACCTTTAACGACATTGACAAAGCTAAAATACGAAAATGTATCAAGTCGGTTTATGGTGAGGATGTTTTACTTGCCTTGGTAAACACTACTCCTTATGTGAGCAAAGAACCTGTGGCAAGTGAAAGCGTGTTGGCAAGGAGTGAGGTTTTGGGAACTCCTTCGCAAAATAACTCGCAGTGGCTTAGGTTTAAGGGCAGTGTAAGAGATCGAAAGGTTTATGAGATGCTGGCTAACTCAACGATGAAAATTATTGAGGTACAGGACAAAGTCATTATTGAAGGCCATGCTTTCCTAATCGAAGAGTTATTTTCCTCTGGGTGCGTAGAAGAGCTAGAAGACGCCGTTGTTGAAACTGGACTAACGCTTGAATTCCACGAAAAGATTGTATCTAGGAGCTACGTCACCTCTGATGCAAAACCAATAATTTTGACTAAGGAAAAAATCATGAAAGACAGGGAATGGAGGAAAACTGCTACAGACGGTTTGGATAATTTTATTAACGAATTTAAGAAAAAACGATCATGTTATTACGTCAACGCCAAAAAGAATTTGTTGATAGAAGCGTAGCAACGTTAATCTCTAAGGGTAATACGCTTGGAGTTGCACCTACAGGAGCAGGCAAAACTATTATGCTTTCAGCCGTGATCGGTGAACTTGAAAAACAGATACCGAATTTTAAAGCATGTGTGCTAGCTCATCGTAAAGAATTAACAGAGCAAAATCTTGACAAATTCGCTAAGATTAATTCTTGTCTTACAACCTCGATATTTAATGCCGAGATAAAAAGTTGGGATGGACAAGTAGTATTTGCAATGGTACAAACACTTTCAAATAAAAAGTCATTAAAAACCATTCCCTACCTAGACTTGTTAGTGATAGACGAAACTCATCATGTAACAGCTAAAAGCTATCAAAAAATTATCAAGAAAGCTCAGGAAATTAATCCTAAAGTTAAAATATTTGGGGTAACGGCAACACCGCAACGAGGTGATAAGAGTAGTTTGGGAAAAGTTTTTACCAATTGCAGCGATCAGATTTTTTTAAGTGAGTTAATCGATAGCGGTCATTTAGTTAGACCAATCACTTATTCAGTAGATGTTGCTCAAAAAAAATTAATGGCTTTAAAAAAGAAAAATACTGGAGATTATAGCGAAAGCGAAGTAGCCGATATTTTAGATCAGCCTGTTATTGTTGATGAAGTTATAAGGCATTGGCAAGAAAAAGCCTATGATAGAAAGACAGTAGTATTTTGTTCTACTATAAAGCATGCTGAGCATGTCATGATAGCTTTTAGGGGTCGTGGAATAAGAGCTGATTTAGTTACTAGTGAGCTTACAAAAGAAGCAAGAGAGTTTGCTTTATATCAACTTACTTGTGGTGAAATCCAAGTATTGATAAACGTTGCTATTCTAACGGAGGGCTGGGATTATCCGCCTATATCATGCGTGATATTACTGCGTCAATCGTCATTTAAGTCAACAATGATACAAATGATAGGTCGAGGGCTTAGAACCATTGACGCTACAATATATCCAGACATCATTAAGCAAGATTGTGTAGTACTAGATTTTGGTATCTCAACAATTCTGCATGGATCATTAGAGCAAGACGTAGATTTAGAAATCGAAAGAGTCAAAAAAATAAAAAAAGAGGGAAAAAAGAAAAATTGCAAAGGATGCGAGAAACAAATTCCTTTGCGTACAGTGGAATGCCCTTTTTGCGGTTATCGACATGAAGCAAAAATTGAAGAAGATGAGCGTAAGGTTGATGTTCTACTTATTGACATGTTCAAAAAATCAGAACTTCCGTGGTTTAAAATAAACGAAAATAGTTTCTATTCCTCTATTTTCAGTTTTTGGTGTTTTTTAACTAAAAAAGATAATGAATGGATACTTAGTGTTGGTAAAAATAGCAAAGAAGATAAGGATACGGATATGCTTTATAAAGGCGACAATTTCAAGAAAGCAATCAGTATAGGAAATTTGTTCATGAGAAAAAATGAAGGTTTATTCAGAATTCAAAAAAATGTTGAGATGCAAGAGCAACCTGCTACAGACAAACAGCTTCAATACATACCGAAGAAATATGGTTGTTTATCCAAAGGGCAGGCATCGGTAGTTTTGTCTTTTGAATTTAATGCCAAAAAGAGGTTACAGGCAATAGGGCTTGTAACATAATTAAAAATTTAACAACAAGGAGAAATTAACATGAAAAACCAAAAATGGACAAACTTTAACGATGCGGAAGATCAGGGTAATTACTCGCTAATCCCGCATAAAACAATAGCTAAGGTACAATTATTTCCTAAAAAAGGGAATCATGTTACGGAGGAGTTTCCTGACGGCTATGCTAGTAAAAGCAAAAACGGTACAAGTCTATACCTTACTTGCGAGTTTGTAATATTAAGCGGTGAACATAAAGACAGAAAGGTTTGGGGACATATCGGACTTCATAGCGATAATTCACCAAAATACACCGATATCGGTAGGAGTATGATCAAAGCAATACTTGAATCTGCTTACTCTATATATCCTAAGGATAAATCACCGGAAGCAGAAAAACAAAGGCAGATTAAGAGCTTTGTTGACCTTGATAATCTTATATGCGTAGCAGAAATTACCATTAACGACAAGGGAGATCAACCTCGTAACGAGGTCAAAACTATTATTACGCCCGATCATGCTAAATATCACGAGCATATGCATACCGATCATATCATTCACAAATCATATCATAAGAGCAATAAGTTAAACAAAGGCTATGACTCTGGGGATGTAATAGATTCAGATGAGGTGCCTTTTTGAAGAGTTTTGCAGATCTAAACAAAATACCAAAAGAGCCTCTTAAAGTACTTGATATTTTCTCGGGCATAGGGGGATTTTCTCTTGGGCTAGAAAAAGCAGGAATGCAAACGGTGGCGTTTTGCGAGATCAATTCGTTTTGCCAAGGAGTATTAAAGAAACATTGGCCATCTGTGCCGTTATTTTCTGACGTTAGCAGTTTAACAGCAGAAAATTTTGCAACTTTACCAAAAATTGACGTGATTGCAGGAGGATTTCCGTGTCAGGATATTTCTTGTGCAGGCAAACAGATTGGTATTAGCGGTAAAAGATCAGGTCTTTGGAAAGAATTTAGGAGGTTAATAAATGATATCAAACCAAAATATGCAATTATCGAAAACGTGGCAAACCTTCGTAGCACAGGACTTATCAGCGTCCTGCAAGATTTATGGGCGATCGGGTATGATGCGGAATGGCATTGCATACCGGCTTCCGCCTTTGGCGCTCCTCACAGACGGGATAGAATATGGATTATTGCCTACCCCTGTTGCATCAGTAAAAATCGATTGCCCTGCGGAAAGAAGGAGAGACAGTCCGTGTTTAGAGACAATTGTAAAAATGCTACCGACACCGACTGCAAGAGATTACAAGGACACGGGAGATTTGAAGAAATTAGCCAAATATGCTCACAAGAGCAGATTAGCTTGTACTATCGCACACGAGGAAGTTTGCAATGGGGAGCAGAACCGAAATCCATACCGAGGCTAAAGGATGAACGCTTAAATCCTGATTGGGTAGAATGGCTTATGGGTTATCCTATTAACTGGACTGATTATGGGAGTCGCAGGCAACGTTTGCAATCACTGGGCAATAGTGTTGTACCGATAATTCCTGAGTTTTTGGGAAATGAAATATTAACAAAACTTTTAGCACGAGGAGCATGAAATTAAATCAACAAGGCGGGGGGGCAGTTGTTATTCAAATGTACATTACTAGCCTTTATAACGCGTTAGAAGAGTTAAATACCAGCAAGGATTTAATGGAAATTCGTCATATGTTATTGCATAGTCATCTCGGACAAAAAGAAAATTTTGTTGCGTGTGTATATAATATCAGTGAACAAAAAAAGTTAGTAACAAGGAACTTAACAAGATTATCTGAATCGGTTGAGGATTTAGAACTAGCGGTGAATAAAGCTAAACACATAATTAGGCTAGAAGGTCAAAAAGACAAAAAAATATCTAAAATGTATGAGAGGTATTATGGCTAAAGCAAGATGCGAAGTGATGCACTAGAGGAGGTAGAAAATGAACTATCAAAGTAATCATGAAACTATCAAATGGCAGGAGGCGAGCATTAAGTTATCGCAATTAAAAGAATATGCCGATAATCCAAGAAAGATAAGCAAGGAAATGCTGGATAAACTAGCTTCTCATATCAAGGAGGATGGGTATCATCAAAGAATAATAGTAGATAACGATTACACCATTATCGGCGGCCACCAGCGCAAAAAA
>Ga0194116_10003918_pt1 | contig 17486 bp, 20 predicted proteins | sample TA2MahsurfametaG_4_FD_148617 | JGI IMG/M metagenome (GOLD analysis project Ga0194116, IMG submission 148617) | Freshwater microbial communities from Lake Tanganyika, Tanzania - TA2015008 Mahale S9 surface | ecosystem: Environmental > Aquatic > Freshwater > Lake | place: Tanzania: Lake...
AGTACTGACACATAGGGGAGACCCAGACTCTATTTTGAAAAGTTACGCCACGAAGCGTTAATGGATCAAATAAATTTGCCAATTAATTTACCAATCTCATAGAGGGTATTCATACTGGATAAATCCAGTAGCTGCACCTTTTACAAATGAATCATATAAAGCCCTAGCCTGTGCATTATCTTCCTTAGTAATCCAATAAAGCTTCTCTGCTCCAATCTCTCTTCCATATTCTGCAGCCTTATCCAGCAGGATTCTTCCAACTCCTGCCCCGCGATACTTTGGATCAACAAAGAGATCTTCTAGATAGAGATAGCCAACCTTGTGCCATGTAGAGGGCCTGAGAAAACAATGGGCTATCCCGCAAACTTTAGAATCAACTTCTGCAACAAATCCTGTAATCAGACTCTTTGAATCATTTAGTTCACGCCAGGTACTAGCTGTTATCTCATCGCTTACTTCAGATTTATAGAACTCCAAGTATCCACGCCATAAATCCAACCACTGGTCATAATCAGAGGTAGCGATCTTCCTAACCTTCATCACAATAGAGAATCTAACCCCATATCAAAGAAGAGCCAACTTATATGACACTATTAGGAAATGAAATCGCTGAAGGCTTATGCCATAGCTGCTCACTTCGGCCCAACAATGCTCATCACCACTATCTCTCTCCTTCTAGCTACGCGGCTTTGGTGGGAGGGGCCGGCCTATCTAATTGCTTTCACCGTCTTTTTAGGCCAACTACTAATTGGCTGGAGCAATGACATCTACGACTATCAAGATGATCTAAAACATAACCGAGTAAATAAACCATTGGTAAGTGGACAATTACAGATTGAAGATCTAAAGAAGGCCACATTTATCCTCCTTCCCATTGCAGTCGTTGCTAACTTACTTGGACCACTTGGGCTCAAAGGCGGCGCGGTCTATCTACTAGGAGTTGGCTGCGGTATTTCCTATAACTTCTATTTCAAGTTTCGTATTACCTCCCCTTTGGTTTACTTCATCGCCCTTGCAGCGCTTCCAGCAAGTATTTTCTATGCCGTTGATAGAAATCCACCGCTCTGGGTATTGGCAACTAGCTCTCTACTTGGAGTTGCTTTTCACTTCGCCAATGTCTTAAAGGATTTAAGCGCTGATAGAGATAGCAATATTGGCGGCCTTCCACAGCGAGTTGGCAAAAGAGTTTCAATACTGGTCATTTTTATCCTCTTAATCATTGTCACCGCCATATTGATAAATAGTCCAATTAGCTCTGATCTAAGAAGTCAATACACCTAGACCCTCAATACACAAAAGGCGCAAGTGGGCAGTAACCTTTATTCATGGGTGCTAAAGGCTTTGGCCTAATAAAGCTAGTACTTCTTCTATCCTTATTACTCTCAGCTTGTTCTAGTGAGCCAGATCAGAAGGATGAATCCAATTCACAAGCAAGTCAATGTAGCCAGGAAGAGATTGCTGGCGGCGCTGCTTGGATTACTGGTCAATTAAATGCCTTTGGTAGCGCTGAACCAAGTGCTGCCTACAATTTTGCCTCAGAGCAATTTAGACAAGGTGTATCCCTAGATGAGTTTGCTTCAATAATCTCTGGCCAATATGGCGCTCTGCTTTCTTTAAAGAGCTTTGAAATTGGACGCTGCTTTGCTCTAGATCAAGGCTATGTATTCCAGGTGGATTTAATCGATAATCAAAATAAGAGCTTTACCATGCAATATGTTCTCTCAAAAATAGATGGGCGATGGGGCGTGGATGCTGCGACAATCGTCGAGAATAAAGTCGATCCAACTCTTTAGCAGCACCACACTTATTAAAAAGAATTAAGGAGTGATAAAGGATGCCTAAGGGATCTCTAGCGCTAGTTGGCTCTGGCGAATATTTGCCAGCGATGGCCTCTTTAGAGCAATCTCTTATTCAAGATGGTGTAAAAAATGGGAAGAAGGCGCGCTTCATTCAAATCCCAACCGCGGCAGGGCAAGAGAGCACAGATCGAATTGCGTTTTGGAGAGAGCTTGGGATGGCGCAAGGCGAGCGATTAGGGGTAGAGGTTGAATTCCTAGAGATATTGAGTAAGCAGGATGCGCATGATGAAGAGTTGATCTCACTGATTGCAGATAGCGCTCTTATCTATCTCTCTGGGGGAGATCCACATCATCTAGCAGATTCACTTGTAGACACCCCAGTACTCGGTGCCATCTATCAAGGCTGGGCTAGCGGTTCATCACTTGCTGGCTGTAGCGCAGGTGCCATGGCGCTTTCAACACATATTCCTAACTTTAGATTTAGTAAAAAGAGCCCAACCCCAGGCTTTAACTTTCTGCCTAAAATAAGAGTAATTCCTCACTTTGACCGCTTCTTTAGATGGATTCCAGAGAGCGCAGCAAAGGTATTAATGAGCGCGCCAGATGAGACCATTTTGATAGGAATTGATGAGCTAACAGCATTAGTTAAGCGCAGCGAAGATGACTTCTTCACAGTCGAAGGAGCGGCATCAGTACATATTCTCTCTGGGGCTAACCCTGAGATACTCAAATCTGGCGAGAGATTCAAGCTAAATAGTCAATAACTCGTAACATAAATTACTTAATCGCCAAAGCCTTAATCATCTCAGCAATCTCTAATCTGTGCTCTGCTTTAAATCCTCGACTACAGAATTGACAATAGATCTGCCATTGCCACCAGGACGTTGAGGAATAACCTAATTTATATTTAGAGACGAAGACTTTAGCGGGAAAAATATGGCATCTCATACATCTCTTGGGCAGGTGAAGTTTTTTTACCATCTGGCTCTCAGCTCGAAACCCTCTCTTATAGATAAAACCAATCCCAAATAGATCTACATCAATTAAGAAACACCCCGGGTTTAGGGTCAATTCAAATTTAGCATCATCAAATTCCTTATATGCATAAAAACCACACTCACAATCGAGTACAGGAGGGATATGAGATGGATCTAAATCACAACTAGCTGCATCATCTGCTCGATACGAATCCCCGGTAAGACCGGTAAGAGTCGGAGGGCGATCGGTAATGAGGGCTAATTTATAGCCAAACATCTCCTCTTTTGGAAGCAGAAAAGGATCTGAGGTAAGAAGCTTCTCTCTCTTTGAGCCCATCCTCTTAAATTCTCTATCAGTAGCTCCTCCCAAAATAATAAAACCAATAATAAACAGAAGTGGCACTAGACCAACAAAGAGATACAGCCCGGTGATTAATGCGCTCTGAGGAACTAGCGGATCTTCTTGCTCAGTAAATGCGCCGAGAAAATAGGCAAGTGCCAAGATTGCAAGGGCTAAGATGGGATAGAGGCGGATAGCTTTTATCAGCCGGCGTTTGATTCTGGCCAGATTCATATCGGCAGTTAACACCTATCGAGTTAACTACGCCTCTTATTCCTCCAGAACTTGCTCTATTACTGCCCTTAGGGACTCTTTGAATTGTCCGATAACTTCAATCCCATGCGAGAGTTCATAAGTTGATTTCCAGAGAGCCCAGGCTCTTGCCCTTAACCAGGTTTCTAAGTCTAAGTCCACTTCAGATATGAATACGTCACGAGCTCGGCCTTTAAAATAGGTCCATGCGATTACGAGATCACAAGCTGGATCTCCCACAGCCAAGCCTCCAAAGTCAATCACAGCAGAAAAATCTCCGTTATTGAAGATTAGATTCCCAGGCGCTATGTCTCCGTGAACCCAAACAGAATCTCTTTGCCACTTAGTAGCACAAGCACTATCCCAAAGAGTCAAGATTCTCGTGGTATCAATATAGTCGTCAATAAGCTTTGTTTGCTGCCTTATCTGCTGATCGTAGACACTGATGTGCGAGCCTCTGTACCAGTTGTGGAGCCCAGGATTAATCTCTGCAACTTGAGTAACGGATTGAAGTTGCTTTAAGAACTGGGCAAGATTGCGAGCAAAAGTCACATCTTCACTCATTGTTTTTGACATTAAATTTAGACTTATACCAGGCAACCATGTTGAGATTAAGAAAGGATATGGAAAAACTCTTGACTCTCTTCCTAGGTGCAAAGGAATCGGAATTGGAAAAGAGAGGTACTTCGCTAGCTCGGGCAATTTTTTATACTCAATTGGTACTTTTGATGCGTATTCAAGTGCAGCAGGGACTCTTATAATTAACTCACTGCCTAGACGGAAGGAGTAGTTGTCATGACCTTGAATTTCAACCGGTTTTATCTCTAGTTTCCTATACTCAGGAAATTGGTGGGATACCATCTCTGTAACCTGTTCAATAGTGACACTTTCCCTTTTCACGGAATTTAACCTTCCACTGCCAACGGAGTGAGACCCAATTTTAAACCACGCTTAAAAAAAATTATGTGATCCGAGAACTGTGCTCCAATTTGGCGGTACAGAGGCCTCAAGTGAGACCATCAGAGCAGCCCATCTTGCACCAGCTTCAAGCCCCTTTCTGCCATCTGCGTAGCCTTTAGCCAATCCAGCTAAGTAACCCGCAGTAAATGCATCCCCAGCTCCAGTAGTGTCAATAACTTTTGCTGGGAAAGCATCTTGATGAATTACTCCTCCCCTCTCGTATTGATCGACACCTTTTACACCTCTGGTATAAACAATTCGTGGAAAACGGTCAAGAAAGTCTTCAGGATTAATCTCTTCAGGTAAATCTGAGGTTGAACCAAGGGCAATATCGGCCCCCGGGTGATTCGGGTTGAGAAGTGCTTGAATCCCAACAATTGTTTTACAGCCCTTCTCTTTGGCAATTTTCAAGTCACTAAGGGCATTCTCGCTTCCCCCAGGAAGAAATACCGTATCGCCTGGCTCCAGCGGAGTGTTATTCAGATTTATCAGGTGCCAGCCTCTTTCACCATAAGGAATTATTGTACGTTCTCCAGTTTCATCTAGAAATACTAGGCATTTTTGTGAAACACCCTTAATAATATCGAGCTTGGATATTTGGCTATCTAGCAAGCTTTGTCGCAAGACCTTACCAAGTGGATCCTCTCCAATACCTGTAACAAAACCAGCACTTATTCCAGTAGTAGCTAAAGCCTTTACGGTGTTAGCTGGACTTCCTCCGACTCGCTCCAAGGTTTTATAAGGCAGGGCGAACTTTCCGTTGACTGGGTACTTCTCAAAATGCAAAATTGTGTCCCAAGCAATTGAGCCAACAATCCATGTCGTTGACGGTGCAGTCATCTCTTCACAACCCCTATCCTTAGGTCTTTTGGTCTTTTTGAAAATTAAATCACTCCTTTAACAACGATAAAACATTGATATGGTCGATTATCGCTGGTGACTATCGTGGCAAAAGCGCTTTTCGCTCTTTCATAAAAGGCGTATCTAGATAATGATCCCATAGCAAAAGGCCTGCCTTCAATTTTGATTGCAAGCTGATGAACCTCTTTCTGCCCCTCAGTGACCCTCTCTGGCTCTTCAACTATTTCCATCCTGATTAAGGGTTCGTCAACAAAATTATCAATAGGTAAGAGCGCTAGAACTATCTCAAGTACCTCTGAAACTTGACTACTCGGATAGTTTATTACGCGGTTAGATTTTGAGATTGCCGGGTAATTTCTATCGCAGATTAGCAATTCATCCCCATGGCCCATTTGAGCCAGCGTTGACAACAACTCTGCACTCACATTTGGACTAATTCCTTTAAGCATAATTAACACCAAACCCCATCACGGTATTGAAGACACAGAGAGTATCTCTTGACGATTAGGCAGAGATGGCACCGCCCCAGCTCTCGTTACTGAAAGTCCACCTGCTGCGCTAGCAAACTTTAAGCAATATTCGATTGGTTTTTCTTCGGCCAGAGCGCTAGCAAGAGCTCCACAGAAGGCATCACCAGCTGCTGTTGTATCAATTGCTTTAACTTCGAGCGCTGGCGTGTAGATCTTGCGCCGACCGTCAAAATAAAGGCTTCCTCGTTCGGCCAAGGTGATAATTACTCGTTTCCAGCTATTTGAAATTAATTTAGTCCCAATCAAGCGCGCCTCATCTTGAGTAAGTATCTCGCTCTTGCTGCCTGCAAGAAAAGAAGCCTCAGTCTCGTTGACAATTAGGTAATCTATCTGTCCAATTAATTCAGAATCTAGACTCTGAATTGGCGCAGGATTCAACATAGTTATACAGCCTTGCCTTTGAGCTGCTCCCAAAAACTTAGTGGCTTCGGATAGAGGGACTTCCAATTGAGCCAAGCAAACTTTTGGTTTACGTGTTCCCGACAGAACCTCGGATTGAAATTTAAGTTCGGCATTAGCCCCAGGGATTACTAGAATTCTATTATTCCCTTCAGCAGATACTTCAATTAAGGCAATGCCTGTGGCTGTAGGGCTACTTGATACAAAACTTGTCTCTATTTGCTCTTGACTCAAAACTTGCATGAGGAAATTGCCCTCTCCGTCGTCGCCGATGCAACCGACCATAGTTACATTCGAGCCTGCTCTTTTGGCCGCAATTGCCTGATTTAAACCTTTACCGCCAGGAAAGCGCATTAGTTTTTTTCCAATTAGGGTTTCACCCGTTACTGGCAAAGTCTGTGCATAAGCAACAAGATCTAAATTCAAACTACCAAAGACTAATACGCTCATCGAATCTCTAACTCTGAGGCCATCGATGTAACTCGATGACTTGAATTAGCGTCGTGGACAAGATACAAGGCAGGATGCGTTGTTTCACAAATTTTCATACCTAACCAGTTTTAATTCACAGGCTTAACTGAGACGCCATCAACTCCGACTCTGCCAACACTGGTCAGAAGTCCAACTCCACCGCCAGAAAAGAGCATATCTGGGTCGGATCCTTCAATTACCGGCTTGCCATCAATAAATCCCACTAGAGAGTTATTCTTCACTTCTAGTTTAAGCTCATAAGTAGATCCAAAGGTCCAACCACCTGGGCAATTGGCAAGAGTTAAGTCTTCTCCGTCAAGTCTTCGTACAAGTTTTATTTCTTCCTCTTGAATTATTAATGCATAATAACGCTCAAGGCCTTGCACTCTGACAGCAATCCCACCTTCTTGACACATGTGCGGGGTGACATGCGCTGTAATCGCATAATCTTGCCACTCCCTTGTTCCCTGAGTGATTATGCCGCGACCAACATTTTGAATGAGACGAAATGTCTCAGGCCAAAAATCTATTTCAGTCATCCGCTCCCGTCCATCAAAGCCACTAACCCAAGCTCGCTTCCACATCAAGCCTTTGCTATTTCCTTTGAATCGCTCAATACCGTCAGGCCCACCAGTAGGACGTCCTAGATTAACCGTAGGAGCTCCAGACCAAGTCAGATAATCCAAATTTACCGTGGCATCTGTCCCAGATGTACTTGAAATTTCCACTCCAACCCAAGCAATTGGTTGCGAGTCTGTTTCAGGAACTTGCCAATCAAAATTTAATTCAGCACCTGGCTTTACTTCCCTTTCTTCGCTCTTCAGAATCTCAAATCCATCTGTGAGATTGTAATGTTTTACATATAAACAAACTCTAATAGATAACTTATTTAGTTCTGAGGCGACCAATCTAGATTTAATCCTCTGGCCAGCATAAAGCGTTGGAGATGCCAATAAGGCATAACCTCGTCCTTTAAAGTATTCTGCTATCTCAATAGAAGGAATAAAAGTGGGGGTCTGCACTCGACTAACTCGGCCAACGGCTAATCCTTGGCATTTGATTTCTAAAGATCTTTTTCCTTTTAGACTAGAGCCCAAAACGTTAGTGAGTGTTGAAACACCAGTAGCTTCTATTGACTTTTCGCTATCAAAGCCTTGAACTGCGCCAGGAAACTCAAAGTGAAAGCGAGCGCTGTCTTTAGGGGCCATTTTAGGCTCTCCCGCAAGAGCTCTAGCCATGTTGACCAAGTGAATTGCCTCAATAACTGCGTCTGAAATTGCCCTTCCGCCATCAGCGGAAGGAAGATAAACCCGATCAGCCACGGGACCTCGCCAATCTGGGCCAGCGTTGATTCCTGCAAGTCCAAGCTTTATGCCAAGGATACATCCAAGATTTCCTGAATTACAGTCAGTGTCCCATCCCGCGGTGTTGACAATCATTAAGGATTTCTGAAAGTCGTCATCACCATAGAGCAATGCGAGAATAATTAATCCATGATTTGGGATCATATGGCAATTGCCACCATAGATTTCATATCCATAGTGCGTATCTAAAAGTGAAAAGGCTTCACGCCAATTAGGGATTGTTTTGTGCCACTGTCTAATCTGGGCAATCATTTTGTAAATCACAGATTCACTCGGAATTAAGGCAACTGCGATATCTAGTAATTTGTTTACGTCCTTTTCAACAAATGCTGCAGATTCTAAAGCGGCAATAATTTGTGCCCCATAGATAGCTTCTCCATCATGACTAACACTTGCAGCACGTTCAGCCAAGCTTGCTGCATGCGACGGGTTACCGGGTACAACCATCGCCCAACCGTCAATAAATATCTGAGCTCCGATTTGCTCCGCGACAACCTTTCCGTTTAATTCCATTGACCCACTCTTTGGAGCCTCAACACCAGATTTCAAGCGAAGATATGCCGTGTGCTCGGTAGAGTTGCCCATACCTCCCCACCATAAAATTGTCTCTTCTTCTATCAAGTAATTCAGCCACGACTTTCCAATTTGGCTCGCAGTGATGGTCTTTAAATTTCCATGATCTTCCAAAGCTCTTATAAATGTGAACGTTCCCGTAATATCATCATCAGTAACGATCAAAGGCACATCTTTTTCCAGTAACTTGCTAACTTTTTCGTGAACGTAGTAATTGATCTCTCCAAGGCTTTCTTCAATTCTCCTATTTGACCAGCCTTCAAAAGGCCGACCAAGATAAACACCTATTATTTTCCCTAGAACTCCAGCATAAACTTGCTCCGCATAAGCATCATCAAGCTTCACTTATCCTCCAATTCTGAACTTAATGAGTCGAGAAATAGCAGGACCAATGGTGGGAATCTCTGACCATAAGACTTCGTCGAGCCAGGATATTTCTAAAAGTCCAGATTTAATTGGGTCTCTAGCTGCTAAGAGCCCAGTGGCAAGGGCTGCAACCGTGTCTGTATCTCCTCCAAGCTCACATGCAATTCGGTAGGAATCGAGCGCACTTTCTGCATGGGCAACAGTCCAATACACCGCAGAGAGGGTTTCTAAGGGATCCAAGGAGATTCCTTCTTCAGGTGGGCTCCAGCGGTCTAGATTCTTAACGCCAGCAGAAACTTCTGGTGTAGGTGATTGCATCTTACTTAACTCGTCATTAAGTAGTGAAATTAGGGAGTTTTCTGACCCATTCGATGTTGCATCGCTATAAAGTCGTGACGCCAGAACTGCACAATCTACGGCTTTTGCATCCTTGTGCGTAGCAAGAGTCAATTCAGTAATCATTTCGCGACGGGCAGTCTCTTCACTAGAATCATAAGCAAGACCAATCAATGCAGTTCGCATCATTCCACCATTAGTGTTTCCAATAATGAGTTTACCCGTAGTAATCATTGCTTTTTCAATTTCTCGTAATTCAAATCCCAAAGCAGCCCTTGTCGTTGGTCCTAGCCCTCGCAATGTAGGTAGGTTTGTTCGCAAAGAATTCAGAAATTCAACTCCAGACTCACTCACCTCACCTTTTTTCATGGCAAATATTGTTAAGAGGCTTAACATGGTGTCATCGCTAACGCCGCCCAATGGCCAACTATCATCAATTTCAAGAGGGCCATTTTCACCAGCCCTCTTTCTTCTTGGGCCGATATGCAATGTATCTACGGGGATTTTCTCTCCATGATATTCGTAGGAAACTCCAAATGAATCGCCAGCTGCATAAGCAATCAGTGCTGCTGAAATAGAACGGGCGCAGTGGCCTCTTGAGCTAGGTTCATTCCAAAGAGACTTCGTTGCTTGTTCCAGAACCTTCTCTGCGACCACGCTACCTGCAATCATTCGAAGATCCTTTGCTATCTAGTGGAATTAATGAAAGCGCTTTCATTTTTTCATATAAGTCAGCGTTTGTAAAGAGCATGGGCGATTAATCCTAGGCTGTTTCTCTAGCTAATAAGAGAGCAGGCACGAGCTCAGACTTTACAGACTTGCCACTTAAGACCTTGCCTAATTTGTCTACAAGCAGATTACAGATGGCTTGAATATCAATACAGACTGTTGTTAAGTCTTGTGAAAAACGATTTTCAGATTGTACTCCATCAAAACCAACGATAGCTATTTGCTTTGGCACTTTAATCTTCAAATCAGCTAGGACTTCCAGTGCTCCAAATGCCATAGAATCGTTGATAGCAAAAATTGAATCGAAGTCAACGCTTCGCTTTAACAGCGTACGCATGGCAGACCTACCAGACTCTAGAGAATAGTCACCATGAACAATCAACTGCTCATCTGCAGGCAAGCCGCGCTTCTCCAGAGTCATTAGATACCCTTGGGTTCGATCGGTTGAGCCAGTTGAGTCGCTTCGAGCTGAAATCAAAGCGATTTTTGTTCGTTCTTTGTCTATCAAATAATTAACAGCGTCTGCAGCTCCATGTAAGTTATCAGTTTCTACATAAGCAATATTGCTGTTCAAACTTAGTGGTCGTCCCCACATCAGTATTGGGATGTTGCACTCTTCAAAAGCTTCGAGAGTTTCTAAAGGCGGAAAACCTAAGATAATAAAGGCGTCAACATGTCGGGTTCTTAGAAACCTTAAGAATGAAGCTTTACTAATTTTTTGATTTTGCCCAAACAGATTTTTAGGCTGGAAAATGAGGCTGCATTGGAAATCTCTCGATAGCAGGCTGGGGTACAGAGATGAGATTGCTTGCGCCCAGAAAGGGCTTCGGAACACTTCACCAACCTCGTTAAAAAGCAAAATTCCCACAGAGGGAGAGGTCAGACCAGCAAGACTCTTGGCATGAGGGTTCGGTCGGTACTTAAGAGCCCTGATAGCTTCATTTACACGCCTCAACAGCTCCGGAGTAACAATCTCAGGGTTGTTCAGGGCTCTAGAAACGGTCGCCTCAGAGACACGAGCTTTTCTCGCCACGTCCGCAATCTTGACCCTAAATCCACCCTTCACAAAGGGATAGTAAGGGCAATTGCCGGCTTAGCAAAGATAACGTTTTAATAAAATTAGCGCTCCGTATTGCGCGGGTTAAAAAACTAGAGAATACTGAAACCGCTTTCATATTCCCCGAGCACATCCGAACCCCTCTAGTGAATGGAAGAAAATGCAAATTAAAAAGAATGCTATTCGAGTTGGCACTGGACTTGCCATGGCAGGCATGCTGGCGTTGCAAATCATGTTTGCACCAGGCGCATCTTCTGCAACAGGCAAGGTAACTGTTTGGCTCGAAGAAAATAGTACATCAACTTGTTTTGCTGATGTATTAACTTCAGCAAACAAAAATTCTGGTCTTAGCTTTGCTATGACTGCGAAGCCACAGCTTACCGAGGCGATGCGAACAGCATTAGCATCAGGTGGAGCGCCAGACGTGATCTTTACACCTGGACCTGCATTTACAAGTGAATTTGCCAAGGCTGGACTTCTTGAACCCTTAGATTCTTACGCCAAAGAGTTTGGTTGGAATAAGTCAATCTCACCTTGGAACTTGGCTCTTGGTAAAGTTAAAAATAAGTTGTATAGCCTTGGTTCTGAGCAAGAAACCATGTTGCTTTGGTATAACAAAACTGTCTTAGACAAACTTGGCGTCAAGGTTCCAAAGACCACGAAAGAGTTTTCTGCGGCGCTAGATAAGGTTGCAGCAGCAGGTGTTACTCCCTTTGCAGGAGGTAACACAGAATGGAAGCCTGTGAACGAATGGTTCTTGAGCGCAATGTGGAATGCTGTTGCCGGACCAGACAATGTTTACAAAGCCCTAACCGGAAAAATGAAGTGGGATTCCGCACCATTTGTTGAAGCAACTAATACTCTAAATGGCTGGATGACAAAAGGTTACATGTCTGGCGGACTAGATCGGTACTACACCAGGACATTCCAAGAGTTTCAAGCTGACCACGCTAATGGCAAGGCAGCTTTCTCCATGGAAGGTAGTTGGAGATTTCAAAACATCGGTACGCAATTCAAGGAATCAGGGCAAGAATGGGGATGGGCTCCATTTCCAACTAAAGATGGAAAGGAACTTTATTCCATCGGAGTTGGGTCGAGCTGGGGTCTTAATAAGGCCTCCAAGAATAAAGCAGGAGCTGCTGAATTCTTAAAGACGCTATTTACGCCAACGACTCAAGCGAATCTTGTCATGAAGTGCGGAATGAGTCCCGCCCCAGTACAGATAGCGAAGAAGATGCTTGCTGGTCAGGAAAAGAGACATGCAGATTCCATCGTGAGACTCGGACAAGCTGCTGCTAAAGGTAACTTTGGTTACCTTACCTGGGCATTCTGGCCACCAAAGACTCAGAATTTCCTGATTGAGGAAATCGAAAAAGTCTGGGCAGGATCAGTCACTACCAAGCAGTATTTGCAAGGAATTGACAAGGTGTTCGCTGGAGAGCTTGCATCCAAATCGGTGCCACCAATTCCTTCCAGGGGATAGGAAAGGTCTAGGAGCAAAAAGATATTGCAACCAGAACTTAGATGAATTTCTAAGCTCTGGTTGCATTTATCATTCATTTTCAAAAACGAGGGATTATATGAAAAGCAAAAAAAGAAAGTCACGAGTGAAGCGTGGAGCATGGCTTTTTATACTCCCCATACTTCTTTTACATATGCTTACAATTCTTGTACCAGCGTTAGTTGGAATATATTTCTCCCTCACTGACTGGAGTGGCTTTGGCCCTGCTACTTTTATAGGTCTCGAAAACTACAAAGCCTTGTTTGAGGACCCTGGATTTCTCCAGGCGTTGAGAAATAATTTTAAGTGGTTGGTCTTCTTCGCCACAGTGCCTTTTTCAATCGCACTTACTGCAGCTTTTTTGTTGAGCCAGGTAAAACGTGGTGGCTTTGCGTATAGAATCGCTTACTTTGTACCTTATGTCTTGCCCGCTGTTGTTATAGGAAGCCTATGGAAATTTATCTTCAACCCCGACTCAGGAATAACACGAATACTTTCTGATCTTGGAATTCCTGGTTTTGAAAAGGCCTTGCTTGGTCAACCGTCAACTGCGCTTTTGTCGATTGCATTTGTTGATAACTGGCATTATTGGGGGTTTTTGGCGACAATCCTTTTGGTGGCACTGCAAAGTGTTTCCCCAGAGTTATATGAAGCCGCGAGAATAGATGGAGCGAACCTAAGACAACAATTTAGGTATGTAACGGTTCCAGGTATTCGGCCCACCTTGGTTTTTATGTTCATGATGACCTCTATTTGGTCATTCTTGGTCTTTGAATATGTGTGGGTCATGTCGCAGGGAGGACCAGCTGGCTCAACAGAAGTTATGGCCACCTACTTGTTTAAAGCAGCCTTTAGGGAGTTTTCAGCTGGCCTGGCAGCAGCAGCAGGTTTAACAATGACTATGTTTGCTGGAATTATCATTGGAGTGTTTCTAATTCTTCGAAAGAGAGGGTGGGAGATTTAGTGAAAATCAGAAAAGTAGTCTCAGCTCTTCCTCGGCATTTTTTTCTCTCATTCTTGATGTTTGTTGCAATAAGTCCTCTAATAATTCTAATCTTTAACTCTTTCAAGTCTCAAGCAAATCTGGGTGCAGATCCAGTTGGGTTTCCCGACAAATTAATTTTTGGTAATTATGCAAGTGCGATTGAGCAGAGCAATTTCCTCAATTCGATGACAAATAGTCTTGTACTTGCAGCGTTTACTGTGATCCCTGTCTTAATTTTGGGTGGCCTGGCAGCTTACTCTCTGTCTAGAATCCAACCTCGTGGCACAGGGGCTGTAATGGCGTATATGCTGGGAGTTTCAACTCTTCCGTTGTGGCTCTATATAGTGCCACTCTTCTATTACTGGAAAACTCTTGGATTAATCAACTCTTTTTTAGGTTTGGTAATTCTCTACACAGCATTTAACTCTCCATTTGCAATCTTTCTTCTACGTAGTTTTCTACTAAAAGTTCCTAAGGAAGTGGAGGAAGCTGCAGTAATCGATGGTGCTAATAGAATGCAGATTCTGCTTCGTATAATCTTGCCTTTGACTTGGACTGGATTTTTAACAGTTGGACTCCTTGTCGCAGTAGGAGTCTGGGGAGAATTCCAAGTAGCTCTCATATTCATTTCAGATCCTGAGAAATTCCCTGTGACTACAGCTTTTTTTGCTTTTCAACAACAATTTGGAAACGACTGGACCTTAACCAGCGCAGTGGCAGTTCTTACAATCTTGCCTGTTCTTGCGCTGTTTTTATCGTTCCAGCGAAAATTCACTGAGGGACTTACTCAGGGAAGCATAAAAGCTTAAAGGTCAGAAAAGGAATACATGGAAACCAATGAAAGGTTCCTTATTCTGGACCTTTTTAGAGGTGTGGCTGCCTTTGGGGTTCTGATTTTTCACATCATTTACAAATCTAATTCAGGGTATAACTTTGTGGACGGCTTATATGTTTTGGTTGATTTCTTTTTTGTATTGAGTGGATTTGTTTTACTTACAAAATTTCCCCAAAATAAGAAGGGTCTCTTAAGAGACTATTGGAAATTTGTTTTTCTCAGGGGACTTAGGTTAATGCCAATTCCTATGATTGCAATTTTTCTCTCACTTCTTCCTTATTGGCTTGGAAGACTAGTCACTGGCCGCAGTGACATTTTTGTATTTGAAAACTCAAACAAGTCATTAGACGATATTATTTCAGGCATCCTTCTATTACAGATTGTCTTCTCCACATCAATCTTCTTGGTTATTCCTCTCTGGTCCTTAAGCGCTGAATGGATTACTAATCTAATCACTGCTCTTTTTGGGCCACTTAAATCCAATTTGCCAATTCTTTTCTTAATCTGCTTTGGATATCTTGCACTCTTCTATGGGATGGCGAATGACAAGGAGTGGATTGAAATGATTGGTGCTACGCGAGGATGGGAAGCCCTAGGGAGAGCGATTATTGGATTTTCAATTGGCATGTTAATTAGAAAGAATTACAAGTGTCTCACAAACTTTACGGGGAGACTCAGTCTCACACTTGCCTTGGTTTTGTTTGCGATAGCAAATACGACTTGGTTCTATGTGGGGTTTAATAATTTGTATTTTACTTCAATTGTGTTTGGAGTTGTTGTGCTTCATCTTTCTTTTGTAAAAATATCGAAAACATCAAAGCTTGGTCGCATAAGTAAAAGTGTGGGTCAGTATTCTTTTGGTCTATACGCATTTCATATGGTCTTTTTAATGTGGTTCAATTACTGGGATAGCTCCCCGGGTTTTGGCGAAGGGGATGCTAACTGGATCCGGTACTTCGTGACCAAAACGATGATTGTGGGTGGGCTTTCACTTGTGATGACTCATCTATCTATAAAGTATGTAGAGGGACCAATCCGAAAGTTTGGGTCTTTCTTTACAAAGCACGATGACAAAGCCCGAAAAGAGGGATGAACATGGCAGCGCCACCAATTATTTATGTAACTATGGGTGCTTTTAACCCAATCACCATATGAGTATGGCCAGATCCATATCGGCAGTTAACACCTACTTAGCTAACTTCGCCTCTTCTATCTCCGCCCTAAGAAATTCATCTTGCTCAGAGCCAGTAGGTTGGTAGGCTCACCTTTTATAAGTTGAGAATGAAGGAAGTGGTTATGGCTGAAATTGGAGAACCAGATCGCGTAGTTCGCCGCGAAAGAGAGCTTGAGCCTGCAATCAGTCCCGCCTCTCCAGTGGTAACTCCAGAGCTGGAACCTGCTGGCAAATAAAGTTTTCTTAAGAGATAAAGAAGCGGGTTATATGTCCTTTGTTATGTATTCAACCTCCTGGTGTGGTTATTGCAAGCGACTAAAGTCGCAACTAGCAGAGCTTGGTATTAGCTTTGAAGAGATCAATATCGAAGAGGTTGCTGGAACAGCTGAGATTGTTGAGAAAGTAAACGGGGGAAATCAAACTGTTCCAACCCTAGTTTTCTCAGATGGCAGCGCTATGACTAATCCATCAGTGAAACAAGTGCAAGAAAAGCTTGCTTCGCTTTCCTAAAACCCGTAATTCTCTAACTACCCCTTATATTATCTAGCCTATGGATGAGAACAATCTAATTAACTCTTGGAATCAACAACGCTCTATTAGAGTCAAATCTCAATTAGCTCCCACAGTTCTTCTCTCAGCAGTATTAGCTCTCTGTGCAACAGGTGCGATTACTGGCGATAGCGATCAATATCTAAAGCTCTTTCTAGTTGGTCTTGTTGCCTCAGGGGGAGTCTTCTCAGTAACAGCTATGGTGGCAGCAGTTAGAGATAGCCTTTATGTAATTGATTCACTAAAAGCCTTTAAATCTGTCTCAGCTCTTAGTTCATCAATAATCAAATCAGGTTCTCAATTAAAGGCTCTAGCCCTTCTCTTTATGGCGATGAGCACCTTTAACTTTGTTGCGCTCCTGCTCTATTTATATAGCTAGGCCTTGATCTATCTTGCTCTTTAAGCAGCCAGGGCTAAACTAGCCTTGACTTGACTCCCATTGAAAGGTAAAAATTAAAATGGCTTTCACACTCCCACCACTTCCTTACCCCTATGACGCTCTGGAGCCTCATATCGATGAGGCGACAATGAAGCTTCATCATGGCAAACATCATCAGGCCTATGTTGATAAATTAAATGCAGCGATTGCAGCTAGTGAATGGGAATCAAAGAGCCTTGATGAAATTATGGTCTCACTTGATAAAGTGCCAGATAAAATTAAAGCAGCGGTTAGAAATAATGGCGGCGGCCATTACAACCACTCCCTGTTTTGGCAGTGGATGAGTCCAACTGGTGGCGGGGAGCCAACTGGAAAAGTAGCTAAGGCAATTAATGCCAAGTTTGGATCCTTTGCAAAATTTAAGGAAGAGTTTGAAGCAGCAGGGATGAGCCGCTTTGGCTCTGGTTGGGTCTGGTTAATTCAAGATGGAAGTGAGCTCTTAATAACCACCACCCCATATCAAGATTGCCCAGTAAGTGAGGGAAAGAAATTACTTCTAGGAAATGATCTCTGGGAGCATGCTTATTACCTCAAATACCAGAATAGAAGACCGGAATATCTTGCAGCTTGGTGGAACGTAGTTAATTGGAACAAGGTTACAGAGCTCTTTAATCAATAAATAGCATCAATGGGGAATAGAAGTAGAGGCTCAGCATTATTAATCGTTTCTACCTTACTTCTCTCCTTGTTTCTTCCCTCCTCTTACTCGGCTCAGAAGATCACAGCGGGCGCTTCTTGTAAGGGCTTAAACAAGAAAGTTGATTACAAGAACAAAACTTATACCTGCATTAAAAAAGGCACGAAGTTAGTTTGGAATAAAGGTGTTGCTGTCAAGACTCCAACTCCAACACCAACACCATCACCAACTCCAACATCTAGCCCCAGCCCAACCCCAACATCTTCTGCTGCGCCACCACCAACAATTCCTGAGTTTGAGGACGTTAGCGTGAGATCTACAGGAGAAACAACAGCAGAATTTACCTTTAAAG
>Ga0194116_10003922_pt1 | contig 17478 bp, 17 predicted proteins | sample TA2MahsurfametaG_4_FD_148617 | JGI IMG/M metagenome (GOLD analysis project Ga0194116, IMG submission 148617) | Freshwater microbial communities from Lake Tanganyika, Tanzania - TA2015008 Mahale S9 surface | ecosystem: Environmental > Aquatic > Freshwater > Lake | place: Tanzania: Lake...
GGTGGCCCTGGCGCGCGCCTTCCTGTACGACCCGCGCTGGGGCTGGCACGCAGCCGCCGCACTGGGCGCTCAGGTCCGAGCCCAGCCGGCTTACTGGCGCTGCCCCCCGCGGGAAGCCGCAGCGGTATTCGGGCCAGACGCGAAAATTGGGATGCGGTAAAACACCTCGCTGCGAGGGCGCGGCTACCAAGCACGGTGCCGTCCATGTGGGAGCGCCGCCCTCGGCGCGATGTTGCGACGGCTTACCGCAAATCCCCGGCCAGAGAGGCCAATGTCTCTGGCGCAATCGTGACATGAGCCGGATAGTTGGTATGGTCGCAACCCAGCTTGGCTGCAGCGCCAGCCTTGATGGCCGCACATTGGGCCGGATTGAACTCGAAGCGAAGGAAGTGAACAGCCGAGGTCTTCTCCTCGTTCTCACGCTCCAGGTCCTCATCGGCAATCGCATAGACCCGGCCCTCGCCCTCGACCTCAACAAAAAGTCGGTCCTCGACGCCGATCAACCGCTTGAGCTCACGCTTGCGTTCATTGACATCGGGGTACTCAATGAGGAGCGTAGCCTTCCAGTTGGTGCCGTCAGGCACCAGCGGCGCGTAGGCCTCAATCTCGTGTTCGATACCCTCTTCCTCGAAAATTTTTTCGATGCGCAGCATCTCCTGGATTTGATAGCGAATCGTGATTTCACTTTCAAACTGCACATTCAAATGATCGCCCAGCTGCACGCTGCGAAGGTGGCGATGCTTGACCACGCTGGGCTTGTTTTCCTTACGCCACTTGCTGTAGGCCTCCAAGGTCATGAGGCTGTCGCGGGTGACTTTTCCGATCAATTGCATGATTGCGTCCTTTCTCGCCGGGGGCAAAGGCCAACCCGGCCTGTTCAATGGATAAACCTTAGTCGAGGCCGTAAGCGGTGCGAATCAAGGTCAGTGGATGCTTTTGAGGAACCTCACCGAGCTTGTTAACCTCAAAGCCCTGGGCAATGTGATGCCCGCCCAAAGGGCAGTCGCTCGAAATCACATCGGGCGCACCACCGTCTTTGTGCTGGGCCATGGCCTTAAACAGGGGTTTGCCGATCTTCATCGCCTGGTCGTGGAAGCCCTTTTTCACGCCAAAGATGCCGGCGTGCCCCGAACACCGCTCGTGGGTGTGCACGCTGGTGCCCGGCACCATCTTGAGCATTTCCTCGGTCTTCTTGCCAATGTTCTGCACCCGGCCGTGACAGGGAATCTGGTAACTGATCTTGCCCAGACTTTGGGGAAATTCCGTCTTGAGCAGACCATCACGCTTGCGGGCCATGAGGTATTCAAAGGGATCCCACATATGCTCCTTGACCAACTGCACCTCGGCATCGTCGGGATACATGAGCGGGATTTCCTGCTTGAACATCAATGTGCAACTGGGCACCGCACTCAAAATAGCAAAGCCGTCGCGCGCGTAGCGGGCCAGAACCGGGATATTGGCTTGCTTGCTCTGGTCTACCGATTCAAGATCACCCAGCTCAAGCTTGGGCATACCGCAGCACTGCTCCTTTTCGACGATCACATACGGCACCTCGTTGTGATCGAGGATCTTGAGCAGGTCATGGCCAATGCCGGGCTCGTTGTAGTTGACATAGCAAGTTGAAAAAATCACCACCTTGCCAGGCGTGGTGGCACCATCCTTGACCTGATTGCTTCGAGCCTCTTGAGCGCTGGAGCGGAACTTGTGCGTGGCCAGGGATGGCAGCCAGGCCCTTTGATCAACGCCGAGGGTCGACTCCATGACACTGCGAGCGACCTTGGTCTTGCTGACCGCGTTAACGGCCTGCACCACAATCGGAATGCCCGCGAACGAACCGTGAACATCGGTGGAGGCCAGAAAACGCTCGCCCGCGCCGACCTCACCTTTCTTGAACTTGATGGCCTTGGCCCGCAGCATGGTGTGAGGAAAGTCCAGATTGAACTCATGCGGCGGCACATAAGGGCATTTGGTCAGGTAGCACAGATCGCAGAGATAGCACTGGTCGACCACCTTCCAGTAATCTTTCTTCTCCACGCCGTCGACCTCTCCGGTCGGCCCTTCGTCGACGAGATCGAACAAGGTCGGAAATGAGCCGCACAAACTCACACAGCGGCGGCAGCCATGGCAAATATCGAAGATGCGTTCCATCTCCTTGAAGGTCGCCTCCTCGTTGTAGAACTCGGGGTTCTTCCAGTCGATCGGGTGGCGCGTGGGGGCCTGCAAATTACCTTCGGTGGCCATAGTCAGTCTCGGTGTGGGGTTCAAACGATCACGCCTTTTCGGCTTGAGAAAAGGCTGGCCTTCGGGCCAGGCCCTTTATGAAACCGAACACCCCAGGGGACACTTGCGCGCACACCTGGGGCGTTGGATGGCGGGCCTCGCCGGGGGCGAGGGTCCGCACGGACGCCGGAATCAGTCTTTCAGATCGGCCAGTGCCTTGGCGTAGCGGTTGGCGTGCGAACGCTCAGCCTTGGCCAGGGTTTCAAACCAGTCAGCCACCTCATCATGGCCCTCTTCGCGAGCGGTCTTGGCCATGCCGGGGTACATGTCGGTGTACTCGTGGGTCTCGCCAGCCACGGCAGAGGCCAGATTGTCACGGGTGGCGCCGAAGGGCATGCCGGTAGCCGGATCGCCACACTGCTCGAGCCACTCGAGGTGGCCGTGAGCGTGGCCGGTCTCGCCTTCGGCGGTCGAGCGGAACAAGGCCGCCACGTCAGGCTGGCCTTCAACATCCGCCTTGTTCGCGAAATACAGATAACGGCGGTTGGCCTGGGACTCGCCGGCGAAGGCGGCCTTGAGGTTTTCTTCCGTCTTGGAGCCTTTGAGAGCTGCCATGAAAATCTCCTGATGAATAGGTTGGTAAACACAAACTGCCAGAAAGCCGATATCAGCTTCGGACAGGCGGGACGATACCGGGAAAACACGCACCGCGTCCAATTGGGTGATTCAATGCCCAGAATTTAGCTAGGCTATCGACCCAAGGGCAGCCTCAGCCTGGGGCAATAGATGAGCCGCGAGAGCCCGGCCGTCCCCGAAACGGGACGAAAAGCCCCCCCGCTAGAATTCGTCCCCTGCACCGTCTCGAACAAGCCCGACAAGCTGCGTCGAATAGGGCTTATCCCAACCGGACCATGAACACCCGAAGCGCACCAGACCAGCCCGGCCTGCAATCCCTGGCCAAATCCTTCGAGCCTGCCGCCCTTGAGGCTCACTGGGGCCCCGAATGGGAGCGACACGGCTATGCATCGGCTGGACACCGGGGCAGTGGGATGGCCCAGGCCACAGCGCCGTCTTTCAGCATCCAACTGCCCCCGCCCAATGTGACCGGAACGCTGCACATGGGCCATGCCTTCAACCAGACCATCATGGACAGCCTGACCCGCTACCACCGTATGCGCGGGTCCAACACCCTGTGGGTGCCGGGCACCGACCACGCCGGCATTGCCACTCAAATCGTGGTGGAGCGGCAGCTCCAGGCCCAGGGTTTGAACAAGCACGAGATGGGGACCGACCCCGAATCGGCCCGCAAAAACTTTGTCGCCAAAGTCTGGCAGTGGAAAGAACAGTCAGGCAACATCATCACGCAGCAAATGAGGCGCATGGGTGCCAGCGTGGACTGGGGCCGCGAATACTTCACCATGGATGACAAGCTCTCGAAAGTGGTGACCGATACCTTCGTGCGCCTCTACGAACGGGGCCTGATCTACCGCGGCAAACGCCTGGTCAACTGGGACCCGGTGCTGATGAGTGCCGTCTCGGACCTCGAGGTGGAGGCCACCGAGTCTGATGGCTTCATGCACTACATTTGCTATCCGTTTGCCGATGGCCCGCAGCTGATCGACGGCGTCCTGCACAAGGGTATGACGATCGCCACCACCCGGCCCGAGACCATGATGGCCGATGGGGCCCTGGCGGTACACCCCGAGGACGAACGCTATCGGCATTTGGTGGGCAAGATGGTGGACCTGCCCCTGTGCGACCGCCGGATTCCAATCATCGCGGACGACTTTGTCGACCGTCAGTTTGGTTCTGGCTGCGTGAAGATCACTGGCGCCCATGACTTCAATGACCACGCTTGCGCGATGCGCCACGGCCTGCCGCTGATCACCATCTTCACCCTCGATGCGCGCATTAATGAAAACGGACCTGCTGACTACCGCGGCCTGGATCGATTTGCTGCGCGAAAGGCCGTGATTGCCGACCTGCAGGCTCAGAGCCTGATGCTGGAGATCAAGCCGCACAAAATGATGCTGCCCATCTGTGCCCGAACCGGCCAGGTGGTCGAACCCATGCTCACCGATCAGTGGTTTGTGGCCATGAACAAGGTCGGCTCGCAAGACCCCAGCGGTCAGAGCATTGCGCAAAAAGCCATCGAAGCCGTGCACAGCGGGCAGGTCCGCTTCGTCCCTGAAAACTGGGTCAATACCTACAACCAATGGATGAACAACATTCAGGACTGGTGTATCTCACGCCAGTTGTGGTGGGGCCATCAGATCCCGGCCTGGTATGACGAGGACGGCCGGGTCTATGTCGCCAGAAGCCTTCAAGAGGCCCAGGCACAAGCGCCTGGCAAGCGCCTCAAACGCGACGAGGATGTGCTCGACACCTGGTACTCATCGGCCCTGGTGCCCTTTAGCACCTTAGGCTGGCCGCAAGCGGCTACGACACCCAGGAATGACGCTGCGGTCAGCGACTACGACCTTTACTTGCCCAGCAGCGTCCTGGTCACAGGCTACGACATCATCTTTTTCTGGGTCGCCCGGATGATCATGATGACGACGCACTTCACCGGCCGCGTGCCCTTCAGGGATGTGTACATCCACGGCCTGGTGCGCGATGCCCAGGGCAAGAAGATGAGCAAGAGCGAAGGCAATGTGCTCGACCCAGTCGACCTGATCGATGGCATTGCCCTTGAGCCCCTGCTGGAAAAGCGCAGCCAGGGTCTGCGCAAGCCCGAGACCGCGCCGCAGGTGCGCAAGAACACGCAAAAAGAGTTTCCCGAGGGCATACCCGCCTACGGCGCCGATGCGCTGCGCTTTACCTTTGCCGCCCTGGCCAGCCTGGGGCGTAGTATCAACTTCGACGCCAAACGCTGCGAGGGCTACCGCAATTTCTGCAACAAGCTCTGGAACGCCACCCGCTTCGTATTGATGAATTGCGAGGGCCATGACTGCGGGCTGATGGAGCACACCAAGGCGCAATGCCAGCCTGGCGGATCGGCGCATGGCTATATGCACTTTAGCCAAGCCGACCGCTGGATCGCATCCCTGCTGCAGCAAGTTGAGGCCGAAGTCGCGCAGGGCTTTGCTGATTACCGGCTCGACCAGGTGGCTGCCGCCCTCTACGAGTTTGTCTGGAACGAGTACTGCGACTGGTACCTGGAAATCGCCAAGGTTCAGCTGCAGGTCGGTGATCAGGCCCAGCAGCGGGGCACACGCCGCACCTTGATCCGCACGCTGGAAGCTATATTGCGGCTAGCCCATCCGCTGATCCCCTTCATCACGGAAGAGCTGTGGCAAAAAGTCGCCCCGGTGGCCGGTCTGCCGGGGCCATCGGTCAGCATTGCCCCGTATCCCCAGGCGCAGCCTCAAAAAATCGATCCACGAGCGATCGCCCACATCGACAAACTCAAGGCGCTGGTCGACGGATGCCGGAATTTGCGCGGAGAGATGGGGGTGTCGCCGGCCACCCGTCTACCCCTTTACACCTTGGGCGAAAACGATTTCCTGCGCAGCAACGCGTCCGTGCTGCAGGCCCTGGCCAAACTTAGCGAAGTGCGGGTCTTCGAAGCAGAGTCGGACTGGCAGGCCGCCGCGCAAAGCGCGCCGGTGGCAGTGGTCAGTGGCGCGCGGATGTGTCTGTTCGTCGCGGTGGATGTGGCCGCCGAAAAACTGCGCCTGTCGAAGGAGGCCGCACGACTGGACCATGAAATCGCCAAGGCACAGGGCAAGCTGGACAACCAGGCCTTTGTGGCCAAGGCTCCGCCGGCGGTGATCGATCAGGAGAAAAAGCGGCTGGAGGATTTCTCAGGCACCCTGGCCAAGATCCGCTCACAGCTTGAGCGACTGGGCTGATCGGCTTGCCGATGAGCCCATGAACGCATTGGCGCGTGAGATGATCTGCCTGCCCCGCCCAACCAACGCCCCACCGTCTGCCCCAGCATGAGCTCTCATCTCAAAGTCGCGGTCTTTCCGGTTGCCGGACTCGGCACGCGCTTTCTGCCGGCTACCAAGGCACAGCCCAAGGAAATGTTGCCGGTGGTCGATAAACCCCTGATCCAGTACGCCGTCGAGGAAGCCTATGCTGCCGGAATCCGGCACATGGTCTTTATCACCGGACGCAGCAAACGCGCCATTGAGGACCACTTTGACACCGCCTACGAGCTCGAAAGCGAACTCGAGGCTGCGGGCAAGCATTCCCTGCTCGAATTGCTGCGTTCAGTGCGCATGGACGACATGCATTTCTCCTATGTTCGTCAGCATCGGATGTTGGGCCTGGGTCATGCGGTGCTGTGCGCCGAGCATGTGGTGGGCAGCAAGCCCTTCGCGGTTCTTCTGGCCGACGATCTGATGGTGGGCCAGCCGCCAGTGCTGGCGCAGATGGGTGAGCAATTTGCACGGCTTGGGCGCTCGGTGCTTGCGGTGCAGGAGGTGCCGACTGAACACACCCGGCGCTACGGCATCGTGGCGGGCAAACCCATCGAAGAGCGGATTACCCAGATCGAGCGCATCGTCGAAAAACCAGCCCCTGAGGCGGCGCCCTCGCGCATCGGCGTAGCCGGCCGCTATATTCTCACGCCCACTATCTTCAACCACTTGCGCCAACTCGGCACCGGCGCCGGCGGCGAGATACAGCTGACCGATGGCATCGCCCGGCTGATGGCCGATGAAGCGGTGTACGCCTACCAGTACCGGGGCAAGCGCTACGACTGCGGCAGCAAGGAGGGTTTTTTGGAGGCCACCGTGGAGCTGGCCCTGCAGCACGCCGAGGTCGGCCCACCTTTTCGCCACTACCTGCGACAACTCGCCCTGGGCGACTAAGGCGACGGGCTGACGCAGCGCAGCCCGGCCCGGCCGGCCGACTCAGCGGCGCTTGAGAAGGTGTATGAATTGGCCGTCGGTGCCTTCTTGTCCGATCAGCTCATTGCCGGTTTGCTTGGCAAAGGCCTGAAAGTCGCGCACCGAGCCGGCGTCGGTCGACATCACCTTGAGCAACTGCCCCGAGCTCATCTCGGCCAGTGCCTTCTTGGCTTTGAGGATAGGCAGGGGGCAATTGAGGCCTCGGGTGTCAAGTTCCTTATCGATCTGCATCATGTCTCTCGGCTCATCGCTTCGCGCTCTTCCCAGGTCATGAACCGGGGTTCAAAATTGCGGGATCTGAGCCAGTCGGCCAAAGCATAACCGGTACCGGCGGGCCAGCAGATCAAATCTTGCGGCTCATAGAGCCTGTATTCGACCAGCTCGGGGGAGAGCGAGACCTCCCCGAACGAATGCGCATGATAGGCGATGATGACCTGGTTCATGCGCTTGAAGTCATAAACACCGACCAGCCGCAAGGCCGAGACCTCCAGGGCAGTCTCCTCCTTGATCTCGCGCGTGATTCCTTCCTCGGGCGTTTCCCCCGCCTCCATGAAGCCGGTGATCAAAGCAAAGCGCCGGCCGGTCCAGGCGGCGTTGCGAGCCAGCAAGATACGGCCGTCCAGCTCGACGATACCGGCAAGCACCGGGGTGGGATTGTTCCAGTGCGTGTAATCACACGAGGAGCAACGCAGACGCGAGACCTCACCACCATCCTCCGGACGGGTCTGCCAGCTCAGCGGGCTGGCGCACATCGGGCAAAACCTAAACTCAGCCACCGCGCCCCCTAAGCTGGAAACACGCCGGTGGACAGGTAGCGGTCGCCCCGGTCACAGACGATGAAAACAATGACCGCCCCGTTCACCGACTGCGCCACCTGCTGAGCCACCCAGCACGCGCCGGCGGCCGAAATTCCAGCAAAGATCCCCTCTTCTCGCGCCATGCGACGACACATCTCCTCAGCATCGGACTGGCTGACCAGGCGCAACTCATCCACACAGCCGGCGTCATAGATCTTGGGCAGGTACTCCTGAGGCCACTTGCGTATGCCCGGAATACGCGAGCCTTCGCTGGGCTGCGCGCCGATGATGCGAATGGCCGGATTCTTCTCCTTGAGATAACGCGAGACGCCGGTAATGGTGCCGGTGGTCCCCATGGCGCTGACGAAGTGGGTCACTCGGCCTGCGGTGTCGTTCCAGATCTCTGGCCCTGTGGTCTCGTGGTGGATCCGCGGGTTGTCCGGGTTGGCGAATTGATCAAGCATCCGCCCCTGGCCCTGGGACTGCATTTTCTCGGCCAGATCGCGCGCGTGCTCCATGCCACCAGACTTGGGCGTGAGGATCAAGTCGGCGCCGAAAGCCTTCATGGTTTGGGCGCGCTCGATCGACAGATCCTCCGGCATGATCAAGACCATGCGGTAGCCCTTGATGGCCGCAGCCATCGCAAGCGCAATGCCCGTATTGCCCGAGGTGGCTTCGATCAAGGTGTCGCCAGGCTTGATCTCACCGCGCTCCTCGGCACGGCGAATCATCGACAAAGCCGGTCTGTCCTTGACGGATCCCGCCGGATTGTTGCCCTCGAGCTTGCCCAGAATCACATTGCCGCGCGTCGAGTTATCACGGGCCCCTATGCGCTGCAGAGCCACCAAGGGAGTCTTGCCGACGGCTTCTTCCAAGGTCTGAAACTTCATGACCTGTACTGTGCCACAACCGAAAAACCCGTTCGTACCGGCAGCAAGCCTGCGGCACGAGGCCACTCGGGCCACGCGCCGGCCGTGACATAATCTAGGCCGCCCGCCCGGGTGGTGAAATAGGTAGACGCAGGGGACTCAAAATCCCCCGCCGCAAGGCGTGTCGGTTCGAGTCCGACCCCGGGCACCAGCGCAGGATAGCCCTGTCATCCTGCTGCGCCCATCAGCCGGCCTCTGCGAGCTGATCCGGCTCATCTCAACCCCGCTTCAGTTCAGGCAAGACGCTGCGCTTGCAAGTTTTTTAGAAGTGGCGCATCCTGCGACCTGGCCGCTGCATTGGCTGGCGGAAAACCGGAGAGATGCCATGATTGATTCGATCCGCTCTGCCTTGTCAAGCAAGTCCGCCGGTGTCATTGCCATGGCGCTGTCCATGGCTTTTGCTCAACCAGCGGCAGCCCAGACGGCACCGAGCGCGGCCGAATCGGCCGCCGCCATCGACGCCCTCAGCCGGGCCAGCGCCGCCGTGGTCGGTGTGCGGGTGACGGCCGCCGACGATGCAAGGTCGATTGCCACGCTGGGCAAGGAGCGGGCGGGCTCGGGCGTGCTGATCGGCAAGGACGGTCTGATCCTGACCATCGGCTATCTGATGCTCGAGGCGCAAGACATCCGCATCGTGACGCAGGACAACAAGACCTTGCCCGCCGTGGCGGTGGGCTACGATCTGGCCACCGGCTTTGGTCTGATCAAACCGCTGCTGCCGCTCAAGGATGTAAACCCCGTCGAGCTGGGCAGCCAAGCCAGCGTGGAGACTGGTGAGCCCCTGATGGCCGCCATAGGCTCGACCGAGACGAATGTCGATGCCGATGTCAGCCTGACCCGCCTGGTGAGCAAGCGAGGCTTTTCCGGTAGCTGGGAGTACCACATTGACTCGGCCCTTTTCACCAGCCCGCCCGTGATGGCGGGCAACGGGAACCACAGCGGAGCGGCGCTGTTCAATCGCAAAGGTGAACTATTAGGCATAGGCTCACTGCTGGTGATGGACGCGCTCGGACAGAACCGGCGCCTTCCCGGCAACATGTTTGTGCCGGTGGATCTGCTCAAGCCCATTCTGGCCGAGATGCAGAGCTCTGGCACCAGCCGGCTGAGTATCCGGCCGTGGCTGGGCGTGACCTCATCGGACGCCAGCGGGCGGGTGCAGGTGTTGCGCGTCAGCCCGGACAGTCCGGCTGAAAAAGCAGGCTTGAAGTCGGGCGATGTCGTGCTGGCGGTCGATGGCAGCAAGGTGGCGACGCTGGAGAGCTTCTACAAGAAGCTGTGGGCCCGAGACAAACCGGAGGACACCATACAACTGACGGTGCTCCAAGGCGCCGATGTCAATACCGTGAGGGTGCAGCCCGAGAACCGCATGGCCGCCCTGCGCAAGGCCTCTGGCATCTGAGCGCGGCGCGCTTTAGTTCGCAGTCAAGCCGGCGCGCAAGCCCTCGGCCACTGTCCGATAGCGCAGAGCCAAGCGCAACTCCCGTCGCATGCGGCCGTTGTCCAAACGCCGCGACTCACTCATAAAGCTCAACAGCATCAGCGGCAAGTGCATATCGGCGCCCTCGCGGGCAATACGCGGTGGCCGCGGCAAACCATACACCTGAGCGGCCAGATCAAAGTAATCGCCCATCTTCAGCTCAGTGTCGTCACAGACATGGCTGACCCGTTGGGGCCAGCCTCGCCACAGCGCCGCCAGGCAAGCGCGCGCGAGGTCGTCGGCATGGATGTGGTTGGTGTAAACATCATCGGCGCTGCGTAGCACTGGGGTGCCCTTGATCAGCCGCGGTCGCGGCGTACCACCCTCGCGATCGTTGGCATAGATTCCAGGGATGCGCAAGATGTGCACCGACACATTCGCCTGACGCCCATACAAGCGGACCTGCTGCTCTGCGTCGACCCGCCTATGGGCTCGCGGCGTGTGCGGTGCCACGGGGCGCGCCTCGGTGATGCTCGCCCCACCACAATCGCCATAGACACCGCTGGTCGAACCATAGACCAGCGACTGCGGACGCCCCCGGCGGGCCAAGGCCTGCACCAGAGCTCGGGTGCGCGGATCGAGCCGCCAATCCTTGAGATCATCCTGCGGCGGCGGTGCCAGATGCAGCACGCGATCGGCCAGGGCCGCCACGCGCGCCAAACTGGCCGGCTGATCCAGATTGCCCAGCAAGGGCGTGATGCCCTGCTGGCGCAGCAAAGTCAGGCGCTCGGGCGATGAGGTCAGCGCCAGCACCTTTACCCGCGCAGGCAGATCGCGGGCCACCCGCAAGCCGACATCGCCACAACCGACGATCAATACGCGCTGCCTGCGAAAGCGCGAAGGCAGCGCCCCAGGTCGCGCCGAATGAAGATTGACGGGGGAGGCAGCTGAAACAGGCAAAATTGAGGGTTGGGAAGTTGCCGCCCGCTGGCGGCACCCCCCTGTTGGTTCAAGAAGGTGACAAGGATACCAAGATGAGTTTCAGCGTGAAGGTCGAACCCAGCGGACGCACATTCAGCGTGGGGGCGGACCAGTCGGTTCTGGCCGCTGCCATCAACGCAGGCGTCGGCCTGCCGTATGGATGCAAGGACGGCGCCTGCGGCTCCTGCAAATGCAAGAAGCTGTCGGGGACGGTGGTCCATGGGCCGCACCAGTCGAAGGCCCTGTCGGCGCAAGAGGAGGAGCAAGGCCTGATGCTCGCTTGCTGCGCCGTGCCGCACAGCGACCTGATCATCGAGTCGCGCCAGGTCACCCGTGAAGACGCTTTGCCGGTGCGCAAAATGCCAGCGCGGGTGGCAACTTTGCGTCGAGTCTCACACGATGTGATGGTGATGCACCTGCAGCTGCCGGCCAGCGAGGTGTTCAAGTACCACGCCGGTCAATACATCGAGTTCATCCTGCGCGACGGCAGCCGTCGAAGCTACTCGATGGCCAATGCGCCACACACCCAGGTCGAGAGCCCCGGATTGGAACTGCACCTGCGCCATATACCCGGCGGCAAATTCACCGATCCGGTTTTTTCGACCCTCAAGGAAAAGGACATCCTGCGTGTCGAGGGACCTTTTGGCAGCTTCTACCTGCGTGAAGACAGCCCCAAGCCCATGGTGCTGCTGGCCTCGGGCACCGGTTTTGCACCCATCAAGGCCCTGATCGAACACATGCAGTTCAAGAACCTGCAGCGCCCGGCCGTGCTGTATTGGGGCGGGCGTCGGCCTGCCGATCTGTACATGAACGACTGGGTGCAAGCCAAATGCCGCGAGTTGCCCTGGCTGAGCTACATCCCGGTTGTCTCGGACGGCTTGCCTGAGGACGCGTGGCAGGGTCGGACAGGGTTTGTGCACCGGGCCGTGCTGCAAGACCTTCCCGATCTATCGACGCATCAGGTCTACGCCTGCGGCGCGCCCATCGTCATCGATTCAGCACGGAAAGACTTTGTACAGGAGGCCGGTCTGCCCGAAGAAGAATTCTTTGCTGATTCTTTCACCAGTGAGGCCGACAAGGCCCAGTCCTAGAACCGCCCCTCAAAAGAACCTCTGGAGATCTCTCATGGCTTCAAACTTTACCCGTCGTCAATTGCTGATTGGGGGCGTGACCGCCGTCGCCGCGCCCGCCTGGGCGCAGGCGCGCCCGATTCGTCTCATCGTGCCTTATGCACCGGGAGGTCCGATTGATGTCACCGCTCGTCTGCTGGCCGAGCGGGTTCAGAGCAGTCTGGGCACCGTCATCATCGAAAACAGGCCCGGTGGTGGCGGCAATATCGGCGCCGATCTGGTGGCCAAGGCAAACCCGGACGGCATGACCATTGGCATCGCCGCAGTGGCCACCCACGCCATCAACCCCTGGCTCTACAGTAAGATGCCCTACAACGCAGCCACCGACTTCACCCCCATCACCCAGATGCTGCGGGTACCCAATGTGCTGGTCATGAACGCCGAGACGGCCAACCGACTCAAGATCAACAGCCTGGGCGACCTGATCGCCTATGCGCGCGTCAACCCGGGGCGACTCAATTACGGCAGCGGCGGAAACGGCAGCGCCGGTCATCTGGCCGGCGAGATATTCAAAAAAGCCGCTGGACTTTTTATCGTACACATTCCCTACAACGGCGGCAACCCGGCGCAACTGGCCCTGCTGAGCGGACAGGTGGATTTCAACTTTGACAACCTGGCCACCGCCTCCAGCAACATCCGGGCTGGCAAGCTCAAGGCTCTGGCGGTCACCACCACGCAGCGCAGCACAGTCATGCCAGAGGTGCCGCCGGTGGCCGATACCCTCAAGGGCTTCGAAGTCGACACCTGGTGGGGCTTGGTGGGCCCAGCCAATCTGCCGCGCGATGTGACCGCCAGGCTGCATCAGGCCTTTGGCGGGGCGCTGCAGCAGCCCGAAGTCAAAAGCCGGTTTGCTCAACTCATGGCCGAACCGGTGGCCAACACACCCGAACAGTTTGGCGCCTTCATGAAGCAGGAGCTGGCCAAATACGAAAGCGTGGTCAAAGCCTCGGGCGCCAAGGTTGACTGAAGCAGTACCTCAGGGGTCCTTGACGAACAGAGTCACCAAGGGCTCCTCGCCCACCTGCCGGCTCCAGTGGCCGTGCACGGTGGGATCAAAGGTGGCTCCGGGCGGCAGCACATCGGCCGAATAGAAATGCTCACCGGGCTTGAAGGTACGGCTTTCACCACCCTGCAAACCGATCTCCATGTGCCCGCTGAGAATAAACACCCACTGCGGTTTTTCGGTACAGTGAAACTGACTGCGAAAACCGACCGGGCTATGGCGCATTTGGTAGCCGGCTGAAGGCATCACAGCGGACAACCGGGAGGCCGGGCTGCCTTCGGTCAAAGCGAGGACCCGCTCACCAAAGCGTGCGCGGCCATCAGTGTCGGTATAGAGAATGATCTGCGTAAATTGAGCCATTGGAAACCTCGGGGTCGTTGGCAACCCCAAATTGTTGCTCAAGGCAGGATGCCTTGTAAGCCCAACCACCCTCTGCTCTTTCAGGCGCCCGGACAAGCGCAATCCATTGAGGAGAACCCCATGCATCGCCCCACGCGCCTTTATGCCAGTCTCGCTGCCGCCCTTGCGGCCCCCCTGATCGCCATCGACTCCCGAGCCAGCGGGATGCAGCCCATCAGCCACTTCGAGATCGACCGGACCGAGGTCACCATCGCTCAGTTCAGGCGCTTCGTCCAGGCCACCGGTACGGTCACGCAAGCTGAGCGTGCGGGCGGCGGCAGCACCTTCGAGGCCGGCTGGGAGCAGCGCCGCGGCTGGGTTTGGCATTCACCCTACGGCAAACCGGGCACTGATGCCGAGCCAGTGGCCCATGTCACACATCCAGAGGCGCAGGCCTTCTGCCGCTGGGCGGGCAAGCGCTTGCCCAGCGATACCGAGTGGGGCGAAGCCGCTTACACCGAGCGACGCAGTCAGGCGCCGTCGGGCTTTGTCCGCGGCAAGACCTACCCCTACCCCACAGGCGAGAGCCCTCGCGGGGCCAACTGCCTGGGCGATTGCGGACCGGTCAATCCGGTCTCACACGCAGTCACCTCGCGCGGCCGCGGCCATGCACTGGCGGGCAGTACCGCCGCTGGCGTTAACGGGCTGCACGAGATGGGCGGAAATCTATGGGAGTGGGTGGACAGCGGCCCAGGGGCCGAGCAGCGCACCCGCGGGGGCTCCTGGTGGTACGGGGCCGGACCGATGCAGGACGCACATGTTCAGGGCAAGCCAGCCAACACCGCCGTGATCTACATCGGGTTTCGCTGCGCTCGCGATCTCAAGCGCTAAGCCCATCGCAGAACCGATGGCGCCAAGGGGACGCCCCCCGTGCCGTGCGGACTCAGCGCGCCAACCAACGGCGGGCCAGCTCCACCCAGTAGGTGGCGCCCAGGGGAATCAGGTCGTCGTTGAAGTCGTAGCTGGGATTGTGCAAGGTACAGGGGCCGCCGCCGTGACCCATCTCGCGGTGCGCCCCATCACCATTGCCGATAAAGCAATAGGCCCCTGGCTTGGCCTGCAGCATGTAGGCAAAGTCTTCTGCGCCCATGGTGGGTTCCTGGGCCAGCACCTGCTCGGCCCCCACGATCTCACCCATCACAGACCGCGCAAAGTCGGCCTCGGCGCTGGTGTTAACCGTAGGCGGGTAGTTTCGAACGAACTCAAACTCGCACTGCGCCCCAAAGGCCGCTGCGGTGTGCTGAGCGATCTCGCGCATGCGCTGCTCGATAAGGTCGAGCACTGGCGTCGTGAAGGTGCGCACAGTGCCCTGAATTTCGCAAAAATTGGGGATGACATTGCTGGCCTCGCCGGCGTGAATCATGGTGACCGAAATCACCGCAGTGTCCACGGGCTTCTTGTTGCGTGTCACGATGGTCTGGAAGGCCTGCACCATTTGGCAGGCCACCGGCACCGGATCGACACCGGTGTGCGGCAGCGCGGCGTGGCCGCCCTTGCCGCGTATCGTGATCTTGAATTCGTTGCTTGAGGCCATCACCGGCCCGGCACTGATGGCAAACGAGCCCACCGCCATGCCGGGCCAGTTGTGCATGCCAAAGACCGCCTGCATGGGAAAGCGCTCGAACAAGCCGTCCTTGATCATCTCGCGGGCGCCACCGCCGCCCTCCTCGGCGGGCTGAAAAATGGCGTAGACCGTGCCGTCAAAATCTCGCTGCGCGGCCAAATGCTGCGCCGCCGCCAGCAGCATGGCCGTATGACCGTCGTGGCCGCAGGCGTGCATCTTGCCCTGATGTTGGCTGGCATGGGCAAAAGAGTTGACCTCCTGCATCGGCAAGGCGTCCATATCAGCCCGCAAACCCAGAGCGCGCCCACTGGCTCCGCCGTCACGCCCCCGGATGATGCCCACCACACCGGTCGTACCCATACCGCGGTGCATTTCGATACCCCAGCGCTCAAGCTGCGCAGCCACCAAATCGGCGGTGCGCACCTCCTGAAAACACAGCTCCGGATGGGCGTGGATTTCGCGCCGCAAAGCGGAGATGGCAGGGGCTTGGCCCACGATGGAATCAATGAGTTTCATGATGAGATCATCGGTTGGCTGCCGGCGCAGCGAAGCCCCAACTGTATCAAGGGCCGCCCCTGCGCGCTGGCGGGCGGGCTGGGTGGGGGTTTGGAGGCTGGCACAATCGGTTGATGCGCCTCCTACATACCATGCTGCGGGTGGGCAACCTGCAGCGCTCCATCGACTTTTACACCCGGGTTCTGGGCATGCAGCTGCTGCGTACCTCGGAAAATCCCGCTTACAAATACAGCCTGGCCTTTCTCGGTTTTGGAAAGAATCCCGAACACGCCGAGCTGGAGCTGACCTACAACTGGGGCGTGGAGCACTACGAGATGGGCACGGCCTTCGGTCACATTGCACTGGGCGTGCCCGATGTCCACGGGGCCTGCGACGCAATCCGCGCGGCAGGCGGGCAAGTCACGCGCGAACCCGGACCGGTCAAGGGCGGTACCACGGTGATCGCCTTCGTCACCGACCCGGACGGCTACAAGATCGAGCTGATTGAACGACCTTAAAAGCCGATGCAACGGCCCCCAGACCCCGCTGCTGCAATGGGCGACTCGGCGCCTCCACGACACCCTGCCGCCCTGCGCGATGTGCAGGCGATGCTGCAAGCCACACGGCGACAGTGGGGAGGGAAACAGGATTTGTGGATATTCGCCTACGCCTCGCTAATCTGGCGCCCGGAATTTGAACCGGTCGAAAAACGCTGGGCGCGGGTGCACGGCTACCACCGGGCGCTGAAAATGTGGAGCCGCATCAACCGTGGCACCCCCGAACGACCGGGCCTGGTGTTTGCCCTTTTGCAAGGCGGCAGTTGCCGCGGCGTGGCCTACCGGATCAGCCGGGATCAAGCCGATGAAACGCTCGAACGCTTGTGGCAGCGCGAGATGCTCACCGGCGTGTACGACCCCCGCTGGCTGCCCTGCCTGACCGACCAAGGCCCGGTTCGGGCCCTGGCCTTCACCCTGTCTCGGCACAGCCCCAACTACACCGGCGAGTTGCCCGCCAGCGAACTGCGCCGCATCTTCCGGCAGGCCAGTGGGCGTTACGGCAGCACCCTGGACTACGCACGGCGAACCTACGAATGCCTGCGCCAGGCGGGTATCCACGACGCCCTGCTGCACCGCATGCTCAGTCACGCCTGAGACTGCTGCTGGGTCGTTCGTATACTGCGCCCATGTCTGCTGACTTGTCCTCCATCGCCGATCTGCGCAAAAGCTACGAGCGCGCCGAACTGGACGAAAACGCCTCTCACCCAGACCCGCTGGCGCAGTTCGGCCAGTGGCTCGAAGAAGCCATTGCCGCGAGCTTGCCCGAGCCCAATGCAATGACGCTGGCCACGGTCGATGCCAAGCTCAGGCCCTCGACCCGGGTGGTGCTGATCAAGGGCCTCGATAAGCGGGGTATCGTCTGGTACACCAACTACGACAGCCGCAAAGGCCAGGACCTGGCCGGCAATCCCTACGCAGCGCTGCAGTTTCACTGGGTCGAACTCGAGCGCGTGGTGCGCATTGAAGGACAAGTCGAAAAAGTCGCGGCCGAGGAGAGTGACGCCTACTATGCCAGCCGGCCCCTCGATTCGCGCCTGGGCGCTTGGGCCAGCCCGCAGAGCCAGGTGATCTCCGGGCGCTCGGTGCTGGTGGCCAGTGCCGCCAAGTACGGCCTGCAATTTGCACTC
>Ga0194116_10003923_pt1 | contig 17477 bp, 16 predicted proteins | sample TA2MahsurfametaG_4_FD_148617 | JGI IMG/M metagenome (GOLD analysis project Ga0194116, IMG submission 148617) | Freshwater microbial communities from Lake Tanganyika, Tanzania - TA2015008 Mahale S9 surface | ecosystem: Environmental > Aquatic > Freshwater > Lake | place: Tanzania: Lake...
GCGGGATATCAGGTGAGCGGCGCGAGTGCCAATAACAACAATTTCTTAGGAGATCAAGCGGGCTATCAGGCGACGAGTGCTCAATATTCTAATTTCTTAGGATATAGAGCGGGATATCAGGTGAGCGGCGCGAGTGCCAATAACAACAATTTCTTTGGACAAAGTGCGGGCAGTCAGGCGACGAGTGCAACTTTTTCTAATTTCTTGGGAAATGGTGCGGGCGTTCAGGCGACGAATGCAAGTTATTCTAATTTCTTAGGACATCAAGCGGGCTATCAGGTGAGCGGCGCGAGTGCCAATAACAACAATTTCTTTGGACAAAGTGCAGGCTATCAGGCGACGAATGCAAATCATTCTAATTTCTTTGGACTAGGTGCGGGCCTTCAGGCGACGGGTGCAAGTTATTCTAATTTCTTGGGAAATGCTGCGGGCTATGTGGCGACGGGTGCAACTTTTTCTAATTTCTTGGGAAATAATGCGGGCTCTTTTGCAACGAATGCAACTCATTCTAATTTCTTTGGACAAAATGCGGGCTATGTGGCGACGGGTGCAAGTTATTCTAATTTCTTTGGACAAAATGCGGGCTATCAGGCGAGGAGTGCAAGTAATTCTAATTTCTTAGGATATTTTGCGGGCTATTCGGCGACGAATGCAAGTAATTCTAATTTCTTGGGATATGCTGCGGGCACACTTGCAACGAATGCAAGTAGTTCTAATTTCTTGGGAGATACTGCGGGCTTTTTTGCAACGAATGCAAGTAGTTCTAATTTCTTGGGATATACTGCGGGCAGTTCGGCGACGAATGCAAGTTATTCTAATTTCTTTGGACAAGGTGCGGGCAGTCAGGCAACGAATGCAAGTTATTGTAATTTCTTAGGATATGAAGCAGGAAAAAACTTAACTGGAACATCAAATAATATAGCAATTGGCACTCAAGCAGGCAGCAGATCATCAAGTTTCGCTGCTAGTGGTTGCATTTTCATAGGCTCAGGATGCACGACTAATGGAACTAGTTTAACCAATGCGATTGGATTAGGAAATGGTCTTTCGTTAACCACTTCCAACACGGTGATTATTGGAAACAGCAGCCAAAACGTGGGCATTGGCGGTCTTGCAAATCCTCAGTATAAACTGGATGTGAGCGGCGGTGGAAGATTCACTAGCGACGTTTATGTGAATAATGATCAATTATCCAGCATATTACAAAATCAAATTTTTAGTTAAACATAAAAAGCATATAATATATAGTATATAAAAATTAAACCTAAAAAACATATGATACAAATAAATCAACCAGTTATATTAGCTAATAAACAAGTTATTTCTTTTGATGAGTATCGTTTGTCAAAAGATTTTGAAGGAAGAATGCAAAGCGAAATTCGTTTTATGGTGCGAGGAGATGATGGAAAATTGATTCGTCCAATTACGATAGTATTACAAGGTGATGCGCACAATAATTTTTGGAATTCTTTTAACACCGGCGCAAGTTTATATGAATTGCTTGCTCAAAAAGAGGGGCTCACTTTCTCGCCAGACTCGGAAACTGAAAAAGAATTTGTTAATTCTTAAACGTGAATAATTTATAAAAATATGCCAACTTACACAAAAGCACCATTAAGCGCCGCTGTAAGCGGACAGCAAATTCAAATCACAGGAACAAGCGTTTCTAACAGAACCACGCTTCACACTCCCGCGTCGGGCGCTTATGATGAAGTTTGGCTGTATGCTACTAATGTAGATAGCTCAAATAGAAACTTAACAATTTATTGGGGCGCAACGGGCTTAGGAAATCAAATGATTGCCTCAATCCAGTATCAAGCAGGAAGAGTTTTGATCGTCGATGGAAAATTATTAAGCGGAACATCAAATACAATTTCTGCATCAGCAAGCACGGGAAACGCAATAAATATTGATGGATTCGTTAACCGAATAACCTAATTAAAAAATGCCAGATCCAATTTCAAGAAAACTGACTCGCGGCTCAAGAAGATATAATCTTTCAGAATTAGACTCTGCCTCTCAGATTGTCGAAACTAATTTAGTATTATATTTAGATGCGGGTAATGAAAGTAGTTATAATGGAGTGGGAACCACTTGGTATGATTTGAGCACGGGAAACCACACTTGCACATTGGTTAATGGGCCGGTTTTCTCATCAAACAATGGGGGATATTTTGATTTTGATGGAGTTTATGATTATGGAACTATTCCAAATAGTTCAGATTTTTATTTTGGAACCGCAGAATTTACAGTGGAAGTGTGGGCGATGACGGAAGATATAAATGAAGATGTTCAAATATTATGCGGTAATCATAACGCTGGCATTGGTGGAGGATGGTTTTTTTATGGAGATGATACTAACGGAACAATGGCTTTTGTAAATACGACTCAGGTAGACGATACCGTATTCACTCAATCGCAAGATACTTGGTATCATTTTGCCGTTAGAAGAGATGCGAATGGACTTGATTTTTTTAGGAACAATTCAGCCGGATCAGCGAATGTAACATTCAATGATAATATAACAAATAATAATTTGCCCCTGATAATAGGCAACTCGCATTATTTTAGCACACTCGGACAATACGATATTTATGGATGGAACGGCAGAATTGCTCAAGTAAGAGTGTATAACAGAGCTTTATCTGACGCTGAACTCACTCAAAATTATAACGCTCACAAGAGCAGATATGGGTTATAGAATATGGAAAACTATTATCTTATAATTGCTGCAAACGAGATTCAAAAAGTAGATTTTACTCAATTAAGTGTAAGCTCGCCCCTAACCTGTTTATATTTGGATAATAAAGAAAAATTGCTCCTAAAGTGGCGAGGCGAACCTCCAAGTTTTGTAGCTTCTCTTGTTTATAAAGAGGGACCGTATAATAGAAATGAAATTAAAGATGTTTTAAAAAATAGAAATCCAATAATTTTAAGTTTGTCAACAATTTGATTGTTTGGATTAAAAATTTCAATTTTATAAAAGAATATCTCGTCTATCTTTAGATGAGAATATTGTTTATCGCGCCGCATCTTTCCACCGGAGGATTGCCTCAGTATCTTTTTAAAAAAATTCAGTGTTTAAAAAACTTGCATGATATTTACTGTATTGAATATGCTAATCATTCAAATTCTTTTATTGTGCAGCGAGATAAGATTAAAAATTTACTTCATGAAAAGTATATTCTTCTTGATGAGGATAAATCCAGTTTGATAAAGCAGATCAGTCACATTAAGCCCGATGTGGTTTTTTTAGAGGAGATTCCTGAATATTTTTTACCGATTAATTTAGCAGAAAAAATATATAGTAAAGATCGAGAATATTCCATTATTGAAACAACTCATGATTCTAGTTACAACATTGACAATAAAATTTTTCTTCCTGATAAATTTTTTGCGATTAGTAGATTTATTTTAGATAAATTTTCCAAGTTGCAAATTCCCTGCGAATTGATGGAATATCCGATTGAGTACAAAAATAACATAGATAAAGTTTCCGCAAAAAAGAAATTAGAATTTGACTGTAACAAAAAGCATGTTATTAATGTTGGTCTTTTTACTTCACGAAAAAATCAGGCGGAGATTATTGAGTATGCAAAAGCGCTTAGAAATTCACCAATTCAGTTTCATTTTATTGGTAATCAGGCGGATAATTTTAAATGGTATTGGGAGCCATTAATGAAAAATTTTCCAGAAAATTGCAAATGGTGGGACGAGCGAAGCGATGTTGAAAATTTTTACGAAGCGGCAGATATGTTTCTATTCACTTCTAGAGGAACTGAGAATGACAAAGAGACTAGCCCTCTAGTTATCCGAGAAGCGATTGCTCACAATCTACCATCATTAATATATAACCTTCCTGTATATATGGGAATGTATGATGAGTTTACAAACGTTAAATATTTGAATTTTGACAGCTTGCAAGATAATCAAAATAAAATATTAGAAATCTTAGGTTTAAAAAACAATGAAAATAACTAATGTCACTCCAGGTTTAATAGCAATTCCTCCGAATGGTTGGGGTGCTGTGGAAAAAATTATATGGGAGAACCACTGTAATTTTATTAAAGCTGGTGAAGAGTCGAGTATAAAATATTTAAATGATTTGAACCTTTCGGAAGATGTGGTGTTTATTCATGTAGCTAATTTGGCTAACATGGCTCATGAGCGAGGAATTCCATACTACTTTATGATGCATGATCATCATTCTTACTTGTATGGTAAAAACTCAAATTTGTATAAAGAAAATTTAAAAGCTATTAAAAATGCTATAAAAGCTTTTGTGCCCGCCAAATATTTAGTTGAGTATTTTGATAATATACCAGAATATTTTTCTCATGGCGTAAATACTGATTTTTTCAATTTACAAACAAGAAAAAACAATGCGGGTCACCGCTTATTGTGCGTAGCAAATAATGGCTATGCGGAAAATAAAAATGCTGATAGAAAAGGATTTGATCTGGCAATAAAAATGGCTAAACATTTTGATTTGCCAATCACTATTGCTGGACCAAAAAATAACGTTAATTTTTTCCAAGCTTTTCCGCAAGATTATAATAAACTTAATATACTTTACGACTTGAATGAAAATGATCTTCTTGAGTGTTACAGAAATCATTCTATTTTTATTCACATGTCTGAGTTGGAAGCGGGTCACCCAAACATGACACTGCTTGAGGCTTTAGCTTGCGGTCTTCCAGTTGTGGGAACGCTCGAAGATAAATTATCTGGCATGGAAGTTGTAAAAAGAGATTTGCAAAGTGGAATAGCGGGTCTTCAAAAAGTTTTAAATTATTACGAAACTTATCAGAAAGATGGTCTTGAGTCTGCTCAAAGATTATCTTGGGAAAATCGCTCTTTGGAATTATTGCAGATATTCAAGTCTAATAAAATGAACTTTACTAAAAAACTAGATCAAGCTCTAAAAAGCGTAAAAAAAATTTCTTATGATCAAGACCAAGACTTTTTACTAAAAAAAGGTTTACGGCCCTCAGATTTTCCAAATTTTTCATTCGCTAAAACTAATGGCGTTATTAATTATAAAAATAAAATTACTATAAACTATAATTTTTGCGATGGAGCTTTTGTAGAAATTTTGGGAAATATGGATCAGCAATTTCAAATTTTATTTATCAACAAAAAAAATTCCAGTGTTCTATACAGTACTTTTATAAAACCAAATCATTGGGCAAAATGCAACAAGTGCCATTATTTAGACTATAAAATAGTTGTCAAAAAAGATGGTTCTGATATTTTTTCGCATGAGTTTGATTTAGCTAAGCGAAAAGTTTATATAAGCCTTGACACAAGATCTTTGGGTGATCACTTGGCTTGGGTTCCTTATGTTGAGGAATTTAGAAAGAAACATAATTGCGAAGTTTATTGCGCTACTTTTTTAAATCACTTGTTTAAAGATACTTATCCTAGTATTAAATTTATTAATCATGGTGATAAAAATAATTACGAATTTTATGCCACGTATAATCTAGGATACTTCTTTAAGAATCTTGATGCTCGAACAAAACATCCATCTTCAATTACACTGCAAGAAGTAGCCTGTGATATATTAGGATTAGAGTATAAAGAGGTTAAACCCAAGTTAAATATAATTAACAAAGGCAATAAATTTAAAAAACCCTATGTTTGCATTGCAACTCAATCGACTTCTCAAGCTAAATATTGGAATAATCCTGAAGGATGGAATAAAGTTGTAGATTATTTGCAAAGTAAAGGTTTTGATGTGGTTTGTATAGACAAGCATAGAAATTTTGGAACCAATGAGTATTTTAACACTATTCCAAAAAAAGCAATTGATAAAACTGGTGATCTGCCGTTGGAGGATAGAATAAATGATATTTTAAATTGTGAATTTTTTATAGGTTTGGGTTCTGGGTTATCTTGGTTAGCGTGGGCATGCAATAAACCAGTGATTATGATAAGTGGATTTTCTAATCCTATTTCAGAATTTTTCACCCCATATAGAGTGCACAATCCTAACGTGTGCAATTCTTGCTGGAATGATGCGGAAGAAAATTTTAATCTTAACGATTGGAAAAACTGTCCTCGCAAAAAAAACTTTGAATGTAGTAAAGAAATATCTTTTGAAATGGTTAAGGATAAAATTGATAAATTATTATGATTATTGAAAATTTAAAAACTTGGAGAATGCAGTTTCCAGCAAATCGTAAGCTGGTTGTTACAAACGGATGCTTTGATATACTGCACGCGGGGCATGTTAATTATCTGGAAAAATCAAAAGCTTTTGGTGATTATTTGTTGGTTGGCATAAATAGTGATGAATCTGTAAAAACTTTAAAAGGGCATCACCGACCCATAAATAATCAATTTTATAGATCTTATGTTTTAGACCAGTTAAGAATTGTTGATTTTGTTTATATTTTTGACTCTATTAGATGTGTAGATTTTTTAGATGAGAGCAAGCCTCATGTATATACTAAAGGAGGAGACTATACTATAGATTCTTTAGATAAAGACGAAGTTAATGTATTGAAAAAATACGAAACTCAAATTAATATTATCAAATTAAAATATAATATATCCACAACCAATATATTATCAAAATTATGACTGAAATAAACTTTTTTGAATTAGAAAAAATACTTTTGGCTTTTTCTTCTGTTTCCCTAAAAGGGGCTGCGCAGCTTAATATGGCGGTGAATCTGGTGAATTTAAAGAAAATTCTATTCAACTTTGCTTGTGAGCGCGATGATATTGTAAAAAGATATTTTCCAAGTGGAGAAGTGGACGAGAATAATCCAGTTTTTGGAAATTTTAATAAGGAAATGCAGGGATTATTTGCTAAGCGAATAAGCATAGATTTCTCTTTATTTGAAAAAATAAATATTGAAGAAATTGATATTAACCAAAATAATAATCAAAATTATCTGGCAGTTTTGCTAGAATTGGGCATAATCAAGAAATAATCCTTATATTTCTATTTTTTTATTAGTGTAATTAACACTAATGAAAGTCGTTGATATAGCAGATCAAATCTATCAAGAATTGGGCGAACCAAGTGATATATCTTTGGTTTCCGTAACCTACTGGATTAGAAACAATATTGGTTCATTAAACAACTACATTAATCAAAAATTCTACGTGAATGAATCCACCCTAGAAATTCAAAGGGTGGATGATAGAGACGCGAGCGTAATTAGTGATATAAGCTCAATAGAGGTGTCAATTGTAAAAAAGATGTATTCTGTTTATTATTATAATAAACAAGTTATTGCCACTTTGGGCGCAGCCTCCACGGATGCTGTGATAGAATTGGAATCGGACGGTTCACGCATAACTAAAATTAATAAGAATGAACAGAGTAAAACTTATGCGCAGCTCAAAAAGCAGGAATATGAAGAATTAATTTATCTTATAAATGCCTACAAACTTGCAGAAGCAATGCCAAATCAAGTTGCGGGAAATGACACAATCGAGGGTATGTATAGTCCGGTTTACAGAAGCAATAGATTTTCAAGAATATTTAGCGTATAATGCCAAGTTTAGTTTCAACCGAAGAGATTAGTTCTTTTACTGGTGATTACCAGAACCTTTTTGATACTTTTAAAAGACAATTTGTTGTGGTAAAAGAGCCTAAAAAAAAGATTTCATCTGCGGATATTAACGCAGATTTTCTTTATTACGGCTATCAAAATGTTTCTCAAAAACCAAATACTCTAGCGAATTACGAAATTATCTCTGGGATTTATTCTGGAATGATAAAATATGGAGATTCTAATAACAGATACACTTCGTTTACTGAATTTAAAAATGTTATTCCCGAATCAAAAGTAAGATTAAAAGTAGAGGAGGATGCTAAAAATTTTATAACTAAAGATAAAACAGAAAGAATTGTTGTGGATGGATTAAGTTTTAAAGTAATGGGCAGCTTCGTGGTTAAATATTTTTTTGGAGTGAAACTTTACGTGTTTAATCTGGAGGAGTTAGTTTAATGAAAACTGTAATAAAATTTGACAAACGAGCAATTCAAGAAAAAGTTCTTTCTTCGAAACAATTTAAATCTGCTGTGGAGCGCGAAGTGTTGAAAAAATTTAAAGCTGCCAAAAATAATTTTATGGAGTCTTTCTCCGCTCATAAAGTATCTCAAGAGTTGGCGGCTGGTAAAAAAGCAGCGAATATAAGTGGGTCACTATCAGGAGAGGGAAATTTATTTACTTTTATTGGTTTTGAAGATGGCGGTGAGAATCCTATAATTTCTTTAAATAATTTTTTAAAACAATCTTTTGGAGATCCTAAAATAACTTCTAGAAAAGGAACTTTATTTAGGCTTAGTATGAATGTTCCAACTAAAGAAGAGATTGAAAATGTAACTCCATTACCATACGAATCTGGCAGAAGCTGGGTTAGAGGTATAGAATATGGTATTTCTGGCATAGGTTTTTATTTCTATAGCAAAAAACAAGAGATTGAAAATTCAAGATCCACGCTAGGTATTCAAAGCAAATATAAAATTCGCGGAGGAAATTTTTCAAATCAAAGCTATCTTTCTCCTTTGTTAAAAAAACTTTACAAAGAAATAGGCATTAGATGAAAGCTCAATTTGATAATCAAGTGATTAGCAGTTTCGCTTTGTGGTTTGAGCATTATCTGCTTAAAGATGGCGAGGCATTTACAAATGTAAGCGGAGCGGATGCCTTATTTTATGATATTTCAGACACTTGGTCAATAACCGGATATAACGTTTATAGTGCTCCATTCAAGCAGTTTGTTTATGATTCAAGTATTCCGGGTGCAACAATTATCACGGGTGTAACTATAAAAGATACTAGCAATATTAGTACTTCTTATCAAATAAATAGTCAAGAATTATTAGGAATAAATTATGCTGAGGGTCAAGCGTTTATCAAAAATTCAGCTTTGACTAATGTAAGTTCGGTAAGCGGAAATTACGCGATGAAACAATTTGCTGTGAAAATCACGGATGAGCCTGATGAAAAGCTTCTTTTTGAGACGAAATACTCGAGTAATCCCAAGTATCCTCAAGCTCAATCCACGGGTAATTTTGAAGATCAGGAGGCTTTTCCAATCATTTATCTTAAAAGAAATGGAAGTTATAATGAGCCGGTTGCTTTTGGAGGTCATGATTTTACTACAATTGATATTCGCGCAATAGTGCTTGCGGATAATCAATTTAATTTGGATGCGGTATGCTCAATTTTCAGAGACAAATCCAGAGATAATTTTTATCTTTTTCAGAATAATGAGTATCCGTTTAATTATATTGGAAGCTTAAAAAATGGCGTTTTATTCAATTACGATACTCTTGTTTCGAGTAAAAGAGTGGGTGGAGGAGATGGTGCAGCAATAAAAGATGTGAGAGTATCAAGATTTGGTGCTCGATCTGATTTTTACGATAATTTAACTGCGAATATCTACTCTGCAGCAATAGATTTTCAGATTATAAAATTGAGAGTTCCATCATAAAAAAGTATTACTTTTATAAAAATTAAGTGTAAACGAAAGAGAGTATTTAACTTTAACCAAAACAGATTATGCCAAGAAATAGAATTATTTATCAATCAGAAGCTTTATATTGCGGGCCTTCTCCTGCTACCGGATTTCACTTTGCGAGTGGAGTCGGAAGCGTAAGATGGAATGGAACGGGTGATGGAGTAGTGAAGGCTGATCAACTTGGAACTGGCAAAGCCACTGGAATAGTTCAGCAGCTTCACAGAATACAAGATATTAATTATAGTTTCACTGTGGACCGCACAAACGTTAACCAATTTGGCGAACTGGCCGCAATTGATCGTATCGTTTTGGCTCCTCCCACTGTGGCGCTGGATTTTAGTTATTTGTTAAATTCTTTTAGCAATGAAAAATTGTTGGGTTTTAATGTTGATGGCACCGGATCTTCAATTCGTAATCTGCTTAACAAAACGAGTGATGAAAGAAACTATTATATTAAAACTGTTCCCGAAGGCGTTGATGCAATAGGAGAGGGTGATACTGCGGCGGATGTGATTGCAATTGGCAACGGATTCTTAACAAATTATTCGGTTGAGGCTGCTGTGGGCAGTTTTCCAACGATTAGCGTTAGCGTTGAGGGTTTGAACATGAGTTTTGAAACAGGATTTGCAACGAGCACATTCTTCACTTCTCCAGCTGTTAATCCGATAAACGGAGTTCGTTCCGCTACTAAATATCTTCTCCCCGTGGCCACCGGCAACGCGGGAACGGGTGATCTTGATATTAGCGTACTGCGCCCTGGTGATATAACATTTAGCATAAAACGACGCGATGCTTCTTCGGAAGGCGTTGGCGTGGAACCCGCTGGAGCTTACACGACTCCCGGACAAAACCTTGATGATTTGGCGGATAGAAAAATACAAAGCTTCAGCGTGGCATTAGGTTTGGAAAGAACACCGATTGAAAAATTGGGAAGCCGTTTTGCATTCTCCAGAGAGGTTAATTTCCCAATTGATGTTACCGCGAGTATAGAAGCAATGGTTACTGATCTGACCACCGGATCATTGTCTGATATTATCAATAATGATGATTCGTATAATATCACAATGACCATCAATAAGCCAAATGAAGGGGCGGCGGTCGGCACAGCAGCAGTCCGGTATATTTTGAAAAACTGCAAAGTTAACAGCCAATCATTCTCCTCTTCAATCGGAGCAAACAAAATGGTGACTCTCGAATTTGGAACTCAAATCGGTGGCCCAAATCAGACCACGGTCGGATTATTCATGAGTGGTGTATCCGGTGATTTAAATCAGATTACCAATCATGATATTAAAATTGCTGGTAGCACCGTTCAGTAATATAAATTAAATAACAAAAGATGGCCCCCTGCACTATCAGGGGGCTATTTTTTTAATCTTTTAAAATTTATCTTTATAACATCTTGCATTGAGTGTATAATATAAGTAAGGTTAAAGGTTCAAATGCAGGAGGGTTTTGATAAAAAAGAGTATATAAAGTTTCATGTTCGTAGAAAAACCACGAGCCTATATAAGGATCTGCTTTTTATCTTAGAAGACTTGAAAGAAGATCAGTATAATATATCTGATAAAGTATTTGCTCGTATGAGAAAAAGAGTACTCGATAATGGTAATGAAACTATTCGTGAGTTAGAAACAATTATTGATCAAATAAAAATATGAAAAAAATTTTAGAATTCAAAATTAATAAAAATTTACGGGAAAAAAGGGAAGAGATTGTAAAAAATGAGGCGGGAGAGGATGTGAAAAGAGAAATCGAGCTCTCTAAAAAAGTACCATACACATTTTTTCTTAGAAAGCCCACGCGCTCTTTGCATGATGATGCGGAGCTTTATTATGGCGTGAAACTTGGAGAGGGTATCAAAGCGGGCATGGTAACTCGTGCAATGTTAGCAAAACGGTTTAATAACGATGGTGGAGTATTTAGCGAGCCAGAGATTAAACAAATTGAGATTCAATATAAAGAATTATTAGACGCGAGCAATGATTATCAAAGACTATTAGCAAAAGAAAATAAAACGGAAGAAGAGAATAATAAACTTCAAGAAGCTAAAAAACTCACAGTTTCTATTCAAAGAAATTTGCAAAAATCAGAAATGGATAGAGAAAGTTTGTATGATCGCACCGCTGAAACTCGGGCTAAAAATAAATTGCTAGTTTGGTGGACAATTAATCTTTGTTATGAACTTGTGGATGGTAAAGAAGTACCCTTTTTTAAAGGCAAAGATTTTGAGGCGCAATTGGATGATTATGAGAACATTTCCGAATCGGGAGATGAAGTTAGAAAACTCGCGCTTAGAAAATTTCTCTATTATATAAGCTTCTGGAATAGCACGGGTGCATCTGCTTCAGAAGAATTTGAAAAAGCAATTCAAACTTTTGAAAAGAATTCTACGGATAATGATGGTGAGTTTGATGAAATTTTGGATGTGTTAAAAAAAGAGACTGTTTAAAATGAGTTTTAAAAAATATAACCCACCCAATTGAGGGTGGGTTTCTTTTTTTATGAGCAAAATATCCTCCAGAGAAATAAAAAGTATTCTTAAAGATGTGATAAATGGTTATAGTCGCACCAATCATCGCTCATTTGGAGAGATTTATATTAAACATTACACATCATACGATAATGCCATGATCGATGATTATAAAGATTTGTTCTATAAGAATGCTAGAGAAAAGGGATTGCCATCCAACGATGAGAAGATGCAAGAGTTGATTAGTGGAGAGGATTGGTCAGAAGATAAGAATCGAAAAATAATAGAATTAAGAAGAGCCATTGCTAATTTGCATGATACTAAAGCTAAATTATTTATAGAGAATCAGAAGAAATCTATTCAAGAAAAAATTGATGCGCAAATTCAAAATTTAAATGATCTGGAGAATCAAAAAACCGCTTTGTTAGGATACACAGCAGAGGTATTTGCAAGTAAAAGAGCAAACGAATATTTTATTTTTGAAAGTTTAAGAAAAGATCGCGAGCTGAAAGAAAGATATTTTGACGCAGAAACTTTTGATGATTTGGACAACTTCTCTTTGGGAGAATTGATTGATTTATATAATAAAGTTAGTGATAATTTTTCTGAAATTAATCTAAAAAGAACATCTTATAGCCCGGGTTTTCTAAATTTATTCTACATGAGTTCAGAAAGCATTTATGAGTTTTATGGTAAACCCGTTTTGGAGCTGACTTTTTATCAAATAGAAGTTTATTCTAATGCTAGAATTTTTAAAAATTTGTTAAGCAACGCAAAGTATCCTCCTTCTAGCGAAGCGTATAGCGATCCAGATTTGTTAATCTCGTGGGTGAATGACGCAAAAGAATCCTCGGATGCTAGTGCAAATAACAAGACTTCCGAATCAACTCAAGGAAACAAAGAATCGGTTGGCTCCGCATCTTCTTATGTTGGCGCGAGTAAAAGTGATTTGGAAAAAATAGCTAAAGATGGTGACAACTTAATTAGTTTAAGTGCTGAAGCAAGAAAGATGGGAGGAAATCTTAATATGCAAGATATTATGAAGCTGCATGGAATAAAAGTGTAATAATTATAAATGGTATAAGGTATGTCAGCTATTGTAATAGACGTAGAAACACGAGCTAATCTACGCCCATTGGGTGATGGACTTTCTGCAGCCACAGCAAAAGCTACTGAGTTTGAAAAGTCTATTAACGCGGCGAATGCGCGTGTTCTAGCGTTCGGTGCTTCCGCTGGTTTAATTTATAAGATGGGAGAAGCTTTTAATAGCTTGATTCAAAGCACCATTAGTGTAGAAAAAAGTCTCACCGAGGTTAATACTCTTCTTGATAAGAGTCAGAGTGATTTGGCCAGCTTTGGTGCTGAGCTTTTTTCCGTGGCAAAACAATCTGCTCAAAGTTTTGAGGTAGTGGCTGAGGCTGCCAAAGAACTTGCTCGTCAAGGTTTAAATTCTGAACAAGTTATAGAGCGCACATCCGAAGCAATGAATCTGATGAGATTATCTGGTTTGCAAGCATCCTCCTCAGTGGAAACTCTAACTGCTGTGCTTAACACCTTCTCAGAAGCCAACTTAACTGCTACTAGCGCAGTGGAAAAAATGGCGGCGATTGATGCTAAATTCGCAGTCAGCTCTAGTCAGTTGGCGGAGGGTTTGAAACGCAGCAGTGCTGCTGCTGTTGACGCGGGAGTTTCTTATGAGGAACTACTGGGCGTAATTACAGTAGTGCAAGAGCGCACGGCTCGTGGCGGCGCAGTGATTGGTAACGCTTTAAAATCCATATTCACTAGGCTCCAAAGAACAGAAGTTCTGGATGATTTGCGAAATTTAGGAATTCAAGTAGAAAATACTCAAGGCGAAATTTTGCCAATGATTGAAATTTTAAAAAATTTATCAGTTAGTTATCAAAGTTTAGGACCCGCTTCCAAAGCTTTTATTGGCGAGCAAGTGGCGGGAGTATATCAGATTGGAACATTAAAAGCTTTGATGGCCGATTTGAGCAAAGAGAATAGCCGTTTTTCGGAAACACAAGCAGTCGCAGCAAATTCCAGTGGCAGCACAGCAAAAAGAGTAGAGCAACTGAATACTACTTTGGACGCTTATATAGTAAGATTAAATGAATCCGCAAAAGCTTTTGGTGCTGCATTCGGTGGTATAGGTTTAAGCTCAGGATTAAAAGATTTGGCTGGTGCTGCCACAAGTATTCTAGAGAGTTTAACTCCTGATCCGAAGAATAGCGAAGAAATGGGTCATAAAATTGGCGTGGGAATAATGAAAGGGCTGGGAAGTTTTCTCACTGGACCTGGTCTTTTGGGAGCAGCATTCATTGGGGGCAAAATTCTTATTAAATTTTTTACTGATGCTGCTCAAGCTGCGCATAGTTTGGCCTCAATTGGTAATGTTATAAACAAGGAGCTTGCTGACAGACAAAGTTTAGAATCGGCCATAGCCTTGCATTTAGCAAAGCAACCAGCTGTGATGGAGCAGATTAAAAATGGAACTTTTAATATTGCCAACGCGCAGAATGCTATACTCAATCAGTTGCGAGAAGAGGAGAGATTAAGAATAAGCATTAGAAATATTTCCAATCAAATGGCTGGTCCTTTGTCACAAGCGAATATTCGCGCTCACTCCGGAGCAGGCAATCCACCGAGCGGAATGTACTCTAAAACAAGCAGAGGTTTTATACCAAATTTTGCTTTCGACGAAGTTCAAAATGCAATTAGACTTGGTGCATCCAAATCAGTTCAAGCAGTTCCTGGCAAAGGAAATATTGGCGGAAAGCCATTTTTAGCTAATAACCAAGAACTGCAAAAACCTAATTTTCTTGGAAGCGGCGAAACTGCTGTTATTCCTCTCTACGGAGGAGGAATGCAGAAAGCGGCGGAAATGATTGCAAAAGGGCAAAGCGGGCCTATTTTAGGAGCGAGAGGCTTTGTTCCAAATTTTACTTCTTTGCCAGTTCTCTCCGGAAGAAATGCGGGAGGTGCTAAGCCTATTTCTCTAGAAGTAGCGAAAAAATTAGAAAAAAATATAATAGATATAAATCCCGCCTCGGGGACTTTACGTCATCCATTTGGGGTTGATATTCTTGACTTGCAAAAATTGTCCACCTCCGACGCTTACTCTATTATAGATGCCGCGAGGAAAAAATATGGGCCAGCTGCTCAAGTTTCTGTTATGCCCGGAATAGAAAATCCTTTAGCATCTGCATTAAAGTCTAATTCTCTTTTAAAACATAAATTTTCTGATCTAGAAAACTTGTTTCCGCACCAAATTGCAGCGACAAAATTCGCGGGATTCATTCCAAATTTTGCAACAAAAATAGAGAATGCTGCTATTCGTACTAAAAATACTCTCACGGAGATTCTGGAATCGGACTACAAGTTGAAAGGTAAACTCAATAGGGATATGACAATTCCTTCATCCCCTAGAACAGTTGGATCATTAATAGGAGGAGTAGGGGGATCAGCAAAAGCGTATAAAGGATTAGATAAAGACAAAAACTTTTACAATAAAGTAAAAGAAATCATACACGATACAGATGTAATTCATTCTCCCATTATAGAAATAATAGATCTTAGAGAAATTAAAGGTAAAGGTGGAAAGCAAATTAAAGCTCTTCTGAAAAAAAAGGAAAAGGCTGAGCAAGCTGCGCAAAAGGCAATACGAGGTATAGAAGGTAAGATAGCGCAATTAGAGGCATCACCCACCTCTAGAGTAGCGAAAGACGCATCTGGAGTTCCAATAAGACACGGAGGGAATTCTGCTTTAGATATTATAGGTAGGAATATTTTAGGAGAAAATATTTTAGGAGAAGTGAGAAGTGGAAATTTTAATTTGTCCCACATTCCGATTATACAGGAGAAATTTCAAAGATTTGCAGTTCAAAATCCAAATTCGCCGCGACTGAACCCGCCAGGCTTCACAGTCGATCGTGATAATGTAACATATAAAGAAGGAAAATATAGATTATATGTCGGTGGTATTGAAGCCGCTTCTGGTTTTATTCCAAATTTTTCAAAATATATGGCGGGAGTTTCTGGTTTGGAGGAAAAATTAAGTGGAGAAAAAGCTACTTTTCACAAAAAACCTTTTCCGCATTTTAGAAACGAGTCGCAGCCAACTTTCGCAAGTGCAATGAATGATCACGGCGGATTGAGTAGTGCTTTAAAAGATTCGATTGCTGGACAAAAAGCAGCTGGATTAATAAGTAATGGATATGTTCCTAATTTTGCTCGAAAACCTTATAGTTATTCTGGCAAAGGACAAGTTATAGATCCTCGTAGTAGTATTTCAAAAGCATCTAATCTTAGTTTAGCGGATCAAGAAAGACAAGCTAGAGATGAATTCAATAAAATAATAAATTCTCTAAGAACTGGAGCAATGAATGCTGAAAAAGCTAAAGCAGCATTTGAGACTTTAAAAACTCAAGCGGGTTTATCTGCGGAGTCAACTAGAAATTTAAATGCAGCATTAAATAGACAAGTGCGCGCTGCGAGCGGCTCCGGCCCCGGCTTTATGACTCGTATTAATACGGGCATGGACAGAATGTTTGGTACGGGCATGGACAAAACAATGAAACTGGGCATGGCAAGTGCAGCATTGGGTATGGCGGGTGGCGCAGTATCTGAAATAGCGGGGGCTGATTCGACGGCTGGTAGAGCGGTTTCTGGATTAGCTAACGTAGCTAGTTATGGTGCAATGGGCGCTGCGTTTGGCGGAGTTGGCCTACCTGTTGGTCTTGCCATCGGCACAGTGATAGAAGGCTACAAATTTTTTTCAAAATCTCAAGAAGAAAACGCTAAAAAACTTCAAGAAAAATTACAATCATCAAATGAAGCATTTAATTCAACTATAAAAAATATAGATCTTCTCAAAAGTTCTATAGAAAGATTAGCAAACGCATCCACTGAAACAGAAAAAAAATTAATCGAAAAAGAGCAGAGAGAATATATGTTCAATATTAGATCAAATATTGATCAACTTGAAAGGGGCAAATTTTTGTCAACAACAGACGCAGAAAAAGCGCGGGAGTATTTAGATAAAGAAGGTGATGTTAAAGCATTGGAAGATTTTGAGCCGTTGCGTGTGGCTGGTATAAGATCGGGGGCTCAAGAGCGTTTTGCAGCGGCGATGTCTAATACAAATAAAGGAAAGGGGCTAACTGATGCTAGGCAAGCCTTCTCCCAGATTTTTCAAACTTTGAGCGAAGAGGATAAAAATGCTCTAAATAAATTAGCTGAAAAACTCGAGGAGACTGGCGTCCTCGGGTATGATTGGACAAAACTTGAGGATAGTTTTATAAAAAATTTTGGGACTAAGTTTAGTGATGTTTTAAATCGCTTTGGAAGCGAATTCAAAATAACAGATATTATTAAACAAACGAATGCAGCTGCAAAAAATACGCAAACAAATATCGAACGTACTAATGAACAATTCAAAGAAATAAATCAAGGGCTCGAAGCTTTTAAAGAGCGAATTTTTCAAGCTTCTCTTAAATTCTCAGAACAATTA
>Ga0194116_10003927_pt1 | contig 17459 bp, 15 predicted proteins | sample TA2MahsurfametaG_4_FD_148617 | JGI IMG/M metagenome (GOLD analysis project Ga0194116, IMG submission 148617) | Freshwater microbial communities from Lake Tanganyika, Tanzania - TA2015008 Mahale S9 surface | ecosystem: Environmental > Aquatic > Freshwater > Lake | place: Tanzania: Lake...
AAATTAGGCGGGTAATTTCCTCCTTGGCCTCCGGGATCAAAGAAATTTGTTCCTGATATCCCAAAAGTATTGCAATTTATTGGGTTTGAAGGAGGATAACCAACATCTCCCATGGTAACCGTTTGGGCAGATAATTTTCCTGAAACTATGCCAAATGCAGCTAAAAAAATGTACAATACTACCTTCATGCTTAGTTTAATTTTTATTAGTTTTTATTTCATTTTGAAGCACATACTTTGATTTTACCACAAGCATTTTACTTGTCCCATTGATTTGGTAATACTGGTTTTGATTTTCAATCTTTAATGCGGCATCTGTGAATTTGCTTATTGTTAAGGGAACAGAGATGCTTTCTAAATTTAAATTTTTACCTTGTGGAATTTCTGTAATATATATCGCATTTTCGAGGGCATATACCAGTAAATTTAAATCATCTGGCGACATGGTTTTTAATTCTTTTGTTGTGTAACTTTTTTCTAGCTCAGAGGCATCACTTTGGGCAGAAACTGAGACCGTGTAAAAAAGAAATAGTGCAAAAATTAAAAAAAATTTCATGGCTAAGGTTTTGGTATAGTGACTTTAATATTCGTTGAAAAGTTGCAAAAATTGTTTAAATATTTCAAATGTGGACTAAATTAATAAAACTTAGCTTTGTTCCAAATTTCTTTCATCGTTCATTTATGAAAAATAATTCATTACATCAGGTTGCTAGTCAGGTAAGACGAGATATAGTAAGAATGGTGGCTGCTGTAAATTCTGGTCACCCAGGAGGGTCGCTTGGTTGCGCAGACTTTTTCACCTATTTATATTTTGAAGCAATGTCCCACAATCCTAAATTGTTTCAAATGGACGGTATTGGTGAAGATCTTTTCTTTCTTTCAAATGGGCACATTTCCCCCGTTTGGTATAGCGTATTGGCAAGAAGCGGTTATTTTCCTACTTCCGAATTGGCTTCATTTCGAAAAATTGGGTCTAAACTACAAGGGCACCCCTCAACGGATAAAAAATTACCCGGAATTCGTATGGCTTCTGGTTCTCTAGGACAGGGACTTTCTGTCGGCGTTGGAGCGGCACAAGTGAAAAAACTGAACAGAGATAAATCTATCGTGTACACACTTCATGGGGACGGAGAATTACAAGAAGGTCAAATTTGGGAAGCTGCCATGTACGCTGCCGCCAACAAAGTAGATAATATCATTGCGACAATTGATTACAATGGTAGGCAAATCGATGGAGATGTTGAACAAGTTTTATCACTTGGCGACTTAAAAGGAAAATGGCAAGCTTTTGGTTGGGAAGTTTTTGAAATGAACGGTAACAATTTTGAATCTATTCGTTCCACTATGCAACAAGCGAGAGAAATTTGTGGAAAACATAAGCCAATTGTGGTGATAATGCGCACGGAAATGGGCCAAGGAGTAGATTACATGATGGGGAGTCACAAATGGCATGGTGTTGCACCAAATGCAGAACAACTTCAGTTAGCACTTGATCAACTCGAAGAAACTCTGGGTGACTATTAATGAAAATCAGCTTATCCATAGCGCTGTTAGTATTTCATCTCGTGGTGTTTTCACAAGAAAAAACCCGTATTTTATTTATTCTTGATGCTTCAAACTCCATGAATTTGGACTGGGATAAACAAACCCGTATGACAGCAGCAAAAGACATTTTAAATCAAGCCATCGAAAAGCTTCGGGGAATTCCAGATCTTGAAGTTGCCCTCAGGGTCTACGGTCATCAGTCCGAGGTCAATAATACAAATCAAGATTGCCAAGACACTAAATTAGAGGTCCCTTTTGGACCATCAACTATAGATGCCATAAAACTAAAAGTAAAACAAATTAAAGCCAAAGGGGCTACTCCTATTGCTCGTTCTCTTGAGGCGGCAGCTGGTGATTTTCCCGATACGCTTCAACGTAATTTCATAATTCTGATTACTGACGGTTTGGAATCCTGCGATAATGACCCATGTGTAATTGCTAGGAAACTAAAAGAGAAAGGAGTGAAAGTAACTCCTTTCGTAATTGGTCTTGGAATGGACCTTTCTTATCTGGATAAATTTAATTGTATTGGAAGCTACACCGATGCCGAAAATAAAGAGGCTTTCAAAAGTGCGCTTACCTCCGTGATTTCAAAAACCCTCCTCAACACCACTGTTCAAATCAACCTTAACGACATTAGCAAAAAACCTCTCGAAACCGATGTAACGCTTTTTTTATATGAGGCGGGCACCAAGAATTTAAAATATACATTCACACACACCTTAAACCGAGCAGGGTTGCCGGATACACTCATCTTAGAACCTTCCGTATCATATGATCTTGTTGTTAACACTTTGCCCAAGATTGAAAAAAAGGGCATCGTTATACAACGTCATAAGCACAACACCATACAAGTTGATGCGCCACAAGGATTTATTCAACTCAAAAACAAAACGATAAGCCTTTCCCATCAAAACATGCGTGTGATGCAAAAGGGGAAAGCTGAGACATTAAACGAACAAGTGCTCAACGCAAAACAGAAATATCTGATCGGCACCTACGACGTGGAGGTATTTACCTTGCCCAGGACTTACATGCAGGTAAAAGTAGAACAAAGCAAAACCACGTTAATTGATATTATCCCAGCGGGAACATTTAGTTACACCGCTGGCAAACCTCTTGTTGGTCAGCTATTTTTAGTTCGAAACACGAATGAATTGGAATGGGTTTGTAATTTAGAAGACGGAAGTGTAACCGGAAATTGGTCGCTTCAGCCGGGAGTGTACAAAATAGTTTATCGAGAGAAAGAAATGAAATCCAGTGCATACACGCGAGAAAAAGTAATAAAGATAGAATCAAATAAAACCATTAGTTTAATATTGTAAAACATGGAAATAGAAGTACTAGGTCAAAAAGATACGCGTTCAGGTTTTGGAGAAGGATTGGCGGAATTAGGAAGAATAAACTCCGATGTTGTTGCCTTGTGTGCCGATTTGACGGGATCTTTGAAGATGGATGCCTTTCAAAAAGAAAATCCCGAACGCTTTTTTCAGGTAGGAATTGCTGAGGCCAATATGATCGGTTTAGCAGCAGGAATGACCATCGGAGGTAAAATTCCTTATACGGGCACGTTTGCTAATTTCTCTACCGGTAGAGTATATGATCAAATTCGCCAATCTGTTGCCTATTCCGGTAAAAACGTAAAAATTTGTGCTTCTCATGCGGGGCTCACGTTAGGAGAAGACGGAGCCACACATCAAATTCTTGAAGATATCGGAATGATGCGAATGCTACCCAACATGACAGTGATTGTCCCTGCGGATTTCAATCAAACTAAGCAAGCAACTATTGCAATTGCGAATCATAATGGGCCTGTTTATTTGCGTTTCGGCAGACCTGTAATGCCTATATTCGTGAAGCCTGACGCAACGTTTACCATTGGAAAAGCGGATGTGCTGCAAGAAGGAACCGACGTAACTATCATCGCTTGTGGACACCTTGTTTGGAAGTCAATTGAAGCTTGTAAGGTTCTTGCAGAAAAAGGTATTTCTGTGGAATTAATCAACATGCATACAATTAAACCACTTGACGAACAAGCGATATTAAGCTCTCTTCGAAAAACGAAATGTGTAGTTACGGCAGAAGAACATATGCGTCATGGTGGATTAGGTGACGCTGTGGCTCAAGTTTTAGCCCGTGAATTACCCAGTCCGCAAGAGTATGTCGCTGTAAATGACTCGTTTGGAGAAAGCGGTACACCAATGGAATTAATGACAAAATACGGAATTGATACCATACATATCGTGGAAGCTGTTCAAAAGGTAATGGCACGCAAGGCTTAAATTGCTATTGGTTGCACAAGATTTAGGAGAATCCCATTCCAAAGCTTTATACGGTGTTGTAGGGCCATTTTAGCAACGAAGATGCAATCTTCCCATTTTTTCTCGTCGTTGCCACATAGTTCTGAAACCATTTTTAAAGAAATCGGTCCGTGTTCATCCCCGTCAATATCTATGTGTCGTTGAAGGTAATATTCCAAGGTGCCCAAATTCCCATGGCCTTGGCTTCTGAGTTCTTTTACAATTTTTAGAAACATCTCAGGAATTAAGTCTTCTCTCCCAAAAGTAAAAACGGAGGCAATTTTATGAGCGTCTCCGCTTCCTACTATATCCATAGTGAAGATCACAAAATCTGTGGTTTCTTTGTTAATGTTGATTTGCTTCAGTGCTGTTTTTACAGAAACCCCTGAACATACAAGCTGATAAAATTTATCCATTTGTTCTGTATTTGCTCCAATTTCTTTCATCGCGGACAAGTACAATTCGTAGTGACTGATTACTATTCCTTTTTCGTCAACATCGCTCTCTTCTCCTAAAACGATTTCATTGATAAAACGTCGGGTATTGGCATTCCCTACGGGTTTCCAGGGTACCTCTACACAAGTTAATTCGCGCTGCAAAGATTTCAATAAACACATAAAGTCCCACACGGCAAAAACATGTTGTTCCATGAAACAACGAAAATCTTCTACACTCCGCACTGTTTTATAGAGTGGGTGTGCCAAAAGCTGAGCTTTAAGTGGTGAAATTTCTGATTCTAACTGTTCTATTTTTTGATGTATCGTCATGACTTATAAACAAAAATACCGCTTAAAAAGTTTCCTTATTTCTTACGTGATTAAAAAACTGAAAAATCATTGTGTAACTTCGAAGAAAATAAGCAACATGACCACTCCCTTTAGAACTATTTGGACAACTTCTGACCGATTTGTTGAAGTGATTGACCAGCGCAAACTTCCACATGAATGGGTAGTGGTAAAGCTTATCACCTATAAAGATGCGGTTCTTGCAATTAAAAACATGACGGTACGTGGAGCTCCATTAATCGGTGCAACAGCTGCTTATGGCATCTACTTGGCGGTCAGAGAAATGGTAGAACAAGAACACGAAGGAACATTTTTAGATCGTGCTTTTGAAGAACTTCGTGCTTCCCGTCCCACTGCAGTAAACTTATTTTGGGCTTTAGATCGGATGAGAGAAGCATTAGACCGTAGCGGAAATTTTATACAAACTTCCTGGGACATGGCAGGAAAAATTGTAGAAGACGATGTTGAAACGTGTCGACGAATTGGTGTTCATGGACTTCCGATTCTGGAGAAGATTTCAGAGAAGAAAAAAGGAGATGTTGTGAATATATTAACGCATTGCAACGCCGGAATGTTGGGGTGTATTGAATGGGGAACCATCACTTCGCCTATTTATCAAGCACATGCAAAAGGCATTAAGGTGCACGTATGGGTAGATGAGACTCGTCCTCGAAATCAAGGGGCGAATTTAACTGCTTACGAACTTGCAAGACATGGAGTGCCTCATACCTTAATTGTGGACAATACGGGTGGGCACCTCATGCAACATGGCATGGTGGACCTAGTGATTGTGGGTACAGACCGTACAACACGCAATGGAGATGTTGCCAATAAAATTGGCACCTATCTGAAAGCTTTAGCCTCAAAAGATAATGGAATCCCTTTTTATGTTGCATTGCCCTCTACCACCTTAGATATGACGATTTCTGACGGGTTAAAGGAAATCCCTATTGAGCAGAGAGATGAAAACGAGGTGAAATATGTCGTTGGAAGAAATTCGAAAGGGGAACTCGACCAGGTATTAATTTGTCCTGAAACCACATCGGCATGTAATTATGGTTTCGACGTAACACCAAGCCGTTTAATCAGTGGATTAATCACGGAACGCGGCATTTGTGAGCCCAGTGAATCGGGTATATTGTCCTTATTTCCGGAGTATCGCTAAGTGATATGAAAATCTCCCTTATTGGAGCTTCAGGATTAGTTGGTAATCATGTGCTCAGATTCCTATTAGAAAGTTCATTTGTTACTGAAGTCAGAAGCTTTGGTCGACAAGAACTTGCCTTGAATCACCCTAAATTAATGCAATCAAAAACAGATTTTTCGGATGTCGAAGAGTGGGCCAGGGACTGGCATTTTGATGTATTAATTTGTTGTATCGGAACCACACGAAAGAAAACTCCAGATTTATCCGTATACAAAACCATCGACTATGGAATAACTGTTCGCATGGCTGAATGGGCAAAAAAGTCAGGATGTTCTTCCGTCCATTTAATCTCATCCGTATCCGCAAATGCTACTTCTCGTAATTTTTATTTGAGGATTAAAGGAGAAACCGAAGAAGCATTATTATCCCGCGGATTTACATCATTTCAAATTTATCGTCCAGGAATGCTCATTGGTAAGCGTCAAGAATCTCGTCCTGCAGAATGGGTGGGTCAAAAACTTTCGCCATTTTTTGACTTATTTACTTTTGGCGGAAATTACCATAGTATTTCTGCAGTGAAATTAGCACAGGCGATAAGTAACAATGTAGAGAAAAATCCTTTGGGAAATCGCCTATTACATTACCGGGACTTTCTTTCAGTGATTAAGTAAACCGTTCAACTTTTTCTTAAACCGTTGCCATTGTTTTGTTTCTGATCCACAATATACACGATCCCCGCCTAATTGCGCGTAACTGACTGCAATTTTACCTTTTTCTCTTATGCCGTCACACGGAGAAAGGAGAGAAGAACGATTGGTTCGTCTAAAATTTCGTGTCACTAAAATTCTGTTATTTTCACTCAACAGGATAGTCTTTTGTTCGCCACCAGAGTAAACTCCACTGGACGACATTTCTTTTGAAACCGGCACGTAAGACAAGGTGTCTCCATTGAGGAAGAATGCATTTCCCGAGCCATCTTGTAAATAAAATCTGAATTCATTTTCCATAATTACCTCAAGGGGAATTAAATGTTTGCCTACCCTGCTTTGAGACTGATCGTTTACATCACAAACATCGATTGGTCCTACCTGAAGGTTAGCCCGAAGGATTGCTTTTTTTAAATGGATCGACTCTTTATTACTAATTTTTCCTTCACAATCTTTAATTATAAAAGTTCCTTTTGAGGATTTGAAAAAGATATCTTTAACTTCCGGATTCTCTACGCCTTTTCGGTTAATATAGTTTTTTACATAAAAAACTCCTTTTAAATCTTGTGGTTGAGCGAAATAGCAAAAGGATTTTAACACTAAAACCAAAAACATATGAAAAACACTAACTTTCATAAGTAAATAATTTGTCTTTTATTTTAAAGGACATATGGAATTAGCTTCGCTGCTACCTCCGGTGGTCGCCATGGCTATTTCATATAATTAAATAGCTACACTAAAGGTAAGCAAAAATCACTTCCAAGCAATTTTCTTTCTGTTAGTAAGAAGTAGAAAGGAGAAGGCCTGTTTTCTGACTAAAAAATTACTAGGAATTCAACATAATCCCCAACTCCTTCAATTGCTTTTCATCCAAAGGTGATGGTGCGTCAATCATGGTGTCACGACCGCTGTTGTTTTTTGGGAAGGCTATGTAATCACGAATCGATTCGGAACCGCCCATTGTGGCAACCAAACGATCTAATCCAAATGCTAATCCTCCGTGTGGCGGTGCACCGTACTCGAAGGCGTTCATCAAGAAACCGAATTGTGCTTGTGCCTCTTCTTTTGTGAAACCTAATAAGTCAAACATTTGTGCTTGCAACGTTCTGTCGTGAATACGAATTGAACCACCTCCCAATTCTACGCCGTTCATGGCTAAATCGTAAGCATTCGCGCGTACTTTTCCGGGTTCGGAATAGATTAAATGAAAATCTTCAGGTTTTGGAGACGTAAACGGGTGGTGCATGGCGTGGTAACGTTCATTTTCCTCGTCCCATTCTAGTAACGGAAAGTCTAATACCCACAACGGTTTAAACACATCAGGATTACGCAATCCTAATTGATTTCCCAGGTGCAAACGCAATTCATTCAATTGTTTGCGCGTTTTATCGGTTTGGCCTGACAGCAAAAACAAAAGGTCTCCCGGCTGCATATTCGCTTTTTCAGCCCATACTTTCAAATCGGCCTCTGAGTAGAACTTATCAACCGAAGATTTGTAGGTTCCGTCGACATTGTAGCGCAAATAAACCATTCCTTTCGCTCCGATTTGTGGGCGTTTTACCCACTCGGTTAATTCATCAATTTGCTTACGTGTAAATTCCGCACACTTACTCGCATTAATTCCCAAAACGATTTCAGAACTGTCAAAAACCACGAAATTTTTTCCTTGCGCTTCGTCTGTCAAATCCACGAATTCCATTCCGAAACGAATGTCTGGTTTATCCGAACCGTATTTTTCCATCGCTTCAGCGTAGGTCATTCTCGGGAAAGCGCCTTCAAACTCAACGCCACGAACCGTTGTGAATAAATGCTTGATTAAACCTTCAAAGGTGTTCAACACATCTTCTTGTTCCACAAATGCCATTTCACAGTCGATTTGTGTAAACTCAGGTTGTCTGTCGGCACGTAAATCTTCATCGCGGAAGCATTTCACGATTTGGTAATAACGGTCAAAACCGGAAACCATCAACAATTGCTTAAACGTTTGAGGTGATTGTGGTAAAGCATAAAATTGACCTTCGTTCATGCGGCTTGGCACCACGAAATCCCGCGCTCCTTCCGGTGTTGATTTTATCAAAACAGGTGTTTCAACATCCATAAAATTTTGAGAATCCAGATATTTTCTGGTTTCCAAAGCCACTTTGTTTCGCAAAATCAATTTCTGTTGTACCGGATTTCTTCTCAAATCCAGATAGCGGTATTGCATGCGCAATTCGTCACCTCCATCCGTTTCGTCTTCGATGGTAAATGGTGGTAATTTCGCTGCGTTCAGGATTTTTAAATCCGTCACATTGATTTCAATTTCGCCGGTGGGAATGTTTTTGTTTTTGCTACTGCGTTCGATAACGATGCCTGTAACTTGAATCACAAATTCACGCCCTAATTTTCTTGCTTGTTCGCACAAATCGGCATTAACTTCCATGTTGAAAGCCAATTGCGTAAGGCCATATCGGTCGCGTAAATCGGTAAACGTCATTCCACCTAAATCCCGTGAACGTTGCACCCAACCCGCCAGGGTTACGGTAGTTCCAACATGTTTCATTCTTAATTCACCACAAGTGTGCGAGCGATACATAAGGTATTATTTAGAGAAACAAAGGTAAGAAACTAATTGTGCTTTATCAATTACGCACAAATCCGCAAATTATTTGTGTATGGAATACTTGCAGTTAAGATTTCTTTTTCTATTTTCGAATATTGAATAATTAGATAATGAACGTAGATAAAAAAGTATTAGCAGTTGTAAAAAAATCATTTGCAAAATTTGATTTTTCAAGGTTAGATGAAAAATGCACCGATGAAGCCAAGACGCGAGCATATTTGATAGAACCAATGTGCGAAATGATCGGGTATAGCAGAATTGATGATAAAGATATGCTCACGGAAATAAACGCTGGATGGGGAAATAAAACCAACAAGGCTGATATTGGGCTTATAATTAAAGGGAAAAAACCTGAAATTATAATTGAGTGTAAGAAACTCGGGATGAAACTAACAGATAAGGAAGGGGCTCAACTTGATGGTTATTTTGGTAATACTGAAGGATCAAAAATTGGGATTTTAACAAATGGAATTGAGTGGCGTTTTTATGCCGAATATCTAGAAAAAAACAAACTTCATCCTAATCCATTTTTAATAATTGATTTTACAGAAATTAATGATACCAAGATCGAAGAATTTGCTCAGTTTCATAAAAACTTTACAAAAATTGATGATATTCTTGTTGAAGCCCAAGAAACCTTTTTTCTTGAAGGATTCAATTTAGCTTTTACAGACGAACTATTAAATCCATCGGATGATTTTATTAAAGCAATTTTCAATAGAATGCCAGGAAAGCGAATAACTGATTCTATCAAGGAAAAACTGCAAAAATTAATCAATTCAAATACGATACAACAAGTATTACCAAAACTAATTGAGGAAGAATCGAAAAGTGGGGACTTTATCATTACTACAGGTGAAGAGCTAAAAATCTATCATGCAGTTAAGACAATAATTATAAATTCATTAAAGAAAATTGATTTTTCTAGAATTTCATATCGTGACCAGAAAAATAGTTTCAACATTTTGGTAGATGATAACCAGCGAAAACTGATTGCTAAAATCACTTCAAACAAAGGCAAATACTTCCTTGAAATAACTGGAAATGGAGATAAAAAAATCCAAATAGATGGTTTAGAAAGCGTTGTTGCGCACAGCAAGTCAATTATTGAAATTGCTAAAAGTTATTTTACTGAAATTAAGTAAGTTTCAGTCATCTTTCAGAGCCCCGCCAAAACCCTCATCAAAAACTCAGTGGGTTTTGAAAAATGTAACCCCTGACTTTCCGGTAGTCAGGTATTTATTCCGTATCTTTTTGATTGTTGAGTTTATTTCGAAGTGCAAAACGGTAACTTAGCATTAAAGGGAATCCGAGTAGCAATAAAAAGAACATGAGTTTTCCTTTCCAGGTAAAGTCAATGGTTTGGTATAAAGAGAATGCTTCCATGTCGTAACCATATCCGAGAAAATACGACAAACTCATGTTTTTCTTAAAATCTAATTCTTGAACACCGTCTTTGTAATAAAAATGGCATTCGTACAATTCAATTTGAGGAATCAACGAAATGACTACCATCAACGCAAAAGAAATGACAAAAATGATCCGAGGAGATTTTAAAAACGAAATATTCATGCAACAAAAGTAAATGGATTTCATAATTAATTGACAATTTCGCAAGGAATGCAAGAAAAACCCTCCTTTCGCTTGGCTTATTTAATTGGGTCCTCCGGTTGGGGAGGTTTGGAGATGAACCAAATCCACAACGCAGAATGGATGCGCGCTCGGGGTCACGAGGTACTTATTTTGTGTGTTAAAAACAGTCCCGCATCGGCGTATTTAGCAAAAAAGAACACCCCACACCTACTCATTCCCAAGCACGGAAATCACTTCGACTTGTGGAGAGCCTTTTCGCTTTGGCGCTTGTTAAAACGAGCGCAAATTCAACACTTAATCGTTCGTTCCGTATTTGACATGAGCATTGCGGCCTCCGTTTGTTTTTTTAGCCGTAAAAAAATAAAGGCTCATTACTTCATGGAAATGCAGCTGTCGAGCAATAAGAAACAATGGTTTAGAACCATGCGTTATCGTTATTTTTCTTCTTGGAACTCTCCTTTGGCTTATATGAAGGAGCAGGTAGAACAACACACACATATGCCGCATGAACGCATACACCAAATTCCCTCAGCGGTGAACGATGCGTTTTATGAACGGCCAAATCAACATCAGCTTCGAAAGGAATTAGGTCTCCCTGAACAACAGTTGTTAATTGGTCTCTTTGGAAGAATTGATCGAAAGAAAAACCAACTTATTGCCCTCAAGGCACTGTGTGAAATGAACGACCCTAATCTGATCTTGTTGATTATCGGCCAGGAAACACCAAATGATCCACAAGAATATTTAAGCGAACTTCAAGCTTTCATTAAAACACACCAACTTGCGTCATTTGTCAAATTTACAGGTCATGTTGAAGACGTTTCTGCATATATGCATGCTGTAGACGCCTGTTTGATTACCTCCTCTAACGAATCTGTGGGTATGGTAACACTTGAAGCTTTAGCTGCAGGAAAAACAGTCATTGGAACAAATAGTGGTGGAACAAAGGAGCTGTTAGGAAATGGGAACGGCTTTTTATTTGACCCTAACGATTCGATTCAATTAGCATCAATTCTCTCGGGCTTAAAAAATAAGTCCAACATCACTTTAGAGACGAACGCTTCGGAAATGGATAAAAACCGAATTGAGGCCGTGTGTGAGCAGGTTGAAAATTTACTTTTGCTTTCCTCGCGAATTGCGTAACTTCGTTCGAATGAATTTGTACTCGACTAAACAGCGATGGAAATTTGCTTTAATATTGGCGTCATTGGTAGTGGTCGTCATTTCCTTGGTTGTTTCAAATTCTATCATTGAGAAAATAACCGAACGCGAACGCGAAAGTGCTCGACAGTGGGCCGAAACAATTCGAAAGAAGGGCGAATTGGTGCGCCTATCTCAACAAATATTTCAGGAATTACGTGAAAAGGAAAGCCGAGAAGCCAATCTTATTCTTCAAGCACAACAAGTGATTAGCCAGAAATCGGACTTATCCTTGAATCTTGACCTTGAATTTGCTCAAAAAATAATTAGAAGCAATAAGAAAATCCCGATTGCCTATCTAACCGGGGGTGAAATTGCACAAAGTATTAATTTGGATAGTACTTGGACGAGCAAACAAATGAACGCGTTTATTTCTGACTGTCGTGCAAAAAAGCGCTCACAGAAAATTGAAGTTTACGAAGGCTACTTTATGGAGTTTATTTATGGGGAATCAAAAGAACTCATTCGTTTGAATCGCGAAAATGATTCGTTGCTGCGCGCTTTCAACCAAGATCTTTTAGATAATAAGAACTTAATCCCTTTAATGTTATTGGATGAAAAAACAAAAAAAATAGAGGCCACGAACTTATCAAAAGAGGATTTTGAAGGGGCAAGCATCGACAATGTTCTTTCAGGCTTTTCGTATCCCCCTATGCGCATTGACTTCGGGAATGGTATTAAGCTCTTGTATTACAAAGACAATCCGGAAATTAAAACACTCACATGGTTTCCTTACATTCAATTTGGCTTGATAGGGCTCTTGGTTTTCATCGCATATTTGTTGTTTTCTACCTTCCGAAAAGCCGAACAGAATCAAGTTTGGGCGGGAATGGCAAAGGAAACTGCTCACCAATTGGGAACGCCACTTTCTTCTTTGATGGCATGGGTTAATCATTTAGAATCCCAACAAGTGGATGCCATGATGACGACAGAAATGCAAAAAGACTTGGATCGATTGTCAAAGATTACAGAACGATTCTCAAAAATAGGATCAGAAGCAAAATTCGAACCGCAAGACCTAGTGATTACAATTGGAGAGAATCTGGAATACTTGCGCAGTCGTTTTTCCAACAAGGTGAAAATCGTATTTGATGTTGCACATGAAGGACCATTGATCGTGCCGCATAATGTTTCCTTAATGGAATGGGTAGTGGAGAACATTTGTAAAAATGCTGTTGACGCCATGGATGGTATTGGCGAATTGAGTTTAAGTCTGAAAAGAGAAAACAAACATATATTCATAGACATATCAGATAGTGGAAAAGGCCTATCTAAATCACAATTCAAAACTATTTTTGAACCTGGATATTCAACCAAAAAACGCGGATGGGGATTAGGTTTAACCTTGGTGAAACGAATTATAGAAGAATATCATAAGGGGAAAGTCTTTGTATTGAAATCTGAAATTAACAAAGGGACTGTGTTTCGAATTATTTTGAGGGCAGACTAGTCCTCTTCAAACGCTATAAGTATCGCACCTTTATCAACCACATCTCCACCCAAAATGTGGATGGATTTTACTTTTCCAAACCCTTCAGCTTTTAAAATGTTTTCCATTTTCATCGCCTCTAAGGACAATAGATTGTCTCCTGGGTTTACAACATCCCCCACGCTCACGAAAAGCTGTACAACTCTTCCTGGCATTGGAGAATGTAATTCTTTCATCTTTCTTATTTTTGGTTTATCCAGCCCCAAAGAAGATATCAGGGCATCCAATTCACCTTTACGCTTGAGCTCAAATACACGATGATTTATTTTGATTATGAGCTTTTGACTTTCTGATGCATCCTCCACGAGTTCTCCATGAAATTTCTTTCCATTATGAATCAATAAAAAGAACTTCGAATCGTACCATTTTACAAAGGCCCCTTCTTTCGTAAAAAAGTCATGACCCTCTAATAACCACTTTGCTTCATGCATAAACAAATTTAAAAAATTTAGCTTACAGTTAGGACGAGCTCAGTATCCTCTGCTTCGAGTATCTCAAGCGTTTGATAACCTTCCTTGGTGATTTCAAATGAAATGTCATTTGACAGTACTTCGTCTTCGATATATTGTTTAAATTTTTTCACTGCAAGTTCAATCTCTGGAGTTGATTTCAATTCAATTCGAATTCTATCTGTGACATCAAGACCCATCTCTTTTCTCAGATTCTGTATTCTATTAACCAACTCTCTTGCAATTCCTTCTTGTTTTAATTCATCTGTTATGGTAATATCCAGTGCTACTGTTAAAACACCTTCGCTCGCTACCAACCAACCAGGAATATCTTGGGCGTTGATTTCAAAGTCCTCCAACGTCAAGACAATCTCCTCTCCATTTACCTCTCCCTTCCATCCGTTATTTTCCTCTATTTGACTGATATCTTGAGCCTTAAATGCTTCAACCAATCCAGAAATTGCCTTCATGTGCTTTCCGTATTTCGGACCAATCGTTTTAAAATTAGGTTTTATGCGTTTCACTAAAATCGAACTATCCTTAAGCAGTTCTAATTCTTTAACATTGACCTCAGAAAGTATCAAGTCCTTCACGTGTAATAAATTTGAAACCGCTGTTTCATTCAGTGCGGGGATCATAATCTTTTGTAAGGGTTGGCGCACCCTGATATTTTGCTTTTTTCTAAGACCAAGTAACAAGGAACAACTTTTTTGTGCCATGTCCATTTGTTCCTCTAATGTCTTATTAATTAACTCAACTTTAGCAGAAGGGAAATCCGCGAGGTGAACAGAACTTACAGAATGATGTTGAGTGACTCCGTTTAAATCATTGAATAACTGATCCATGAAAAAAGGCGCAATTGGAGACGCTATGATGGCAATATTCTCTAAACACGTGTACAAAGTTTGATATGCTGCCTCTTTATCCTTTGGGTCGTCGTTCTTCCAAAAACGCCTTCTGCACAAACGCACGTACCAATTTGAAAGTTGTTCGATCACAAATTCTTGAATAAGTCTTCCCGCTTTCGTGGGCTCATATTGCGCATAGGCTTCATCCACCTCGTTTATCAGTGACTGTAGTTTGGATAAAACCCATCGATCGATTTCCGGTCTATTTTCTAAAGGAACTTCACTTTTTGAAAAGTCGAAGCCGTCGATATTGGCATACAACGAAAAAAAGGAGTATGTGTTGAATAAAGTGCCAAAAAATTTACGTTGAACTTCTTGAATTCCTTCTTCATCAAATTTTAGATTGTCCCAAGGTTGTGCATTCGTAATCATATACCACCTTGTGGCATCAGGGCCGTATTTTTTCAAGGTCTCAAACGGATTTACCGCATTTCCTAGTCTTTTGGACATTTTTTGTCCGTTTTTGTCTAGAACAAGTCCATTTGAAACTACATTTTTGTATGCTACCTTATCGAACACCATGGTAGAAATGGCATGTAATGTATAGAACCACCCTCTTGTTTGATCTACTCCTTCGGCAATAAAGTCAGCAGGATGACATTGTTGACTGTCCAAGTATTCTTTGTTTTCAAACGGATAATGCCATTGTGCATAGGGCATGGCCCCTGAGTCGAACCATACATCTATTAAATCAGCTTCACGGCGCATCGGTTTTCCAGAAGGAGAAACAAGTGTTATCGCATCTACAATATGTTTATGAAGGTCTATGTTAGCGTAATTTTCCTCTGACATATCGCCAATGGTAAATTTTACCAGGGGATTGTCGTTCATGAAACCAGCTTTAACACTTCGTTCACAAGCCTCTTTCAATTGTGCAATAGATTCTATGCACATGCGCTCATCGCCTTCTTCTGTTGACCAAATAGGAATTGGAATTCCCCAATACCTGGATCGCGATAAGTTCCAATCGTTAGCATTTTCCAACCACTTTCCAAATCTTCCTGAGCCTGTTGCCTCCGGCTTCCAATTGATGGTATTGTTCAATTCCACCATCCGATCTTTGCATTCGGTTACCTTAATGAACCATGAATCCAATGGATAATACAAAACCGGTTTATCTGTTCTCCAACAATGCGGATAGTTGTGTTCGTATTTTTCGATTTTGAAGGCTTTTCCTTCAAGTTTTAATTTCAGCGCTATGCGTTCGTCAACGGACAAGTAGCCTTTCAAATCTGGTATAATGGATTTTAACCTTTCCCGTTGGAGCAATAATTCTGTTTGTTTTTCCTCATCTGAAAGGTATTCTGCTTTCACATATTCTCCCGACAAGCCAAAGAGCTCATCTTGAACGAGGGTGCGGAACTTTCCTTGCAAGTCAACCAGCGGAACTAAATTCCCTAGTTCGTCCTGAACCAGCATAGCGGGAACACCTGCGTCTTTTGCTACTTTGGCATCGTCTGCACCAAATGTTGGGGCAGTATGTACAATTCCAGTACCGTCTTCCGTAGTTACAAAATCCCCTGGAATTACAATAAATGCTTTTTCAGGTTTTTCAGCAGGCTGAGCAAAAGGTAATAATTGTTGGTATTGAATTCCTACAAGATCTTTACCTAAGCATGAATTACCAACATAATAAGGAATAACCTTTTCCCCTGGCGAATATGCTGACAACTGATCAAAAGAATCAACTGGTTGAAATCCTTTTCCGAATTGATTACCTACCAAGTTTTTGGCTAAAATTACGTTTATAGACTCATGAGAATATTGGTTATAAGTAGAAACTAAGACATATTCGATAGTAGGCCCTACGGTTAATGCTGTATTTGATGGTAATGTCCACGGAGTTGTTGTCCAAGCGAGGAAATGGGTTTTTACCTTTTCTCTTGAGGGAGGATTAAGGAAGGTGAGGCTATCATTGTTTAACACTGTAAACATCGCCACCACCGATGTGTCCTTCACATCTTTGTAACAACCTGGTTGATTTAATTCGTGGGAAGAAAGCCCCGTTCCAGCTTTTGGAGAATACGGCTGAATGGTGTAGCCCTTATACAATAGATTTTTGTTGTATAGTCGCGACAAAAGCCACCAAACAGATTCCATATATTTTGATTCGTATGTAACATAAGGGTGGTCCATATCGACCCAGTAACCCATTTTTTCCGTTAAATCGTTCCAAATGTCCGTATACTTCATCACGGCTTTCTTGCAAGCCTCATTGTATTCGTCGATTGAGATTTTCGTTCCAATATCCTCTTTTGTTATGCCTAGTTCTTTTTCTACGCCAAGTTCTACAGGCAGCCCGTGGGTGTCCCAACCGGCTTTTCTTTTCACTTGTTTCCCTTGAAGTGTTTGATAGCGACAAAAAATATCTTTGATCGCCCGTGCCATGACGTGATGAATTCCAGGTAATCCATTCGCAGAGGGAGGACCTTCAAAAAAAACAAAGGAAGCGTTCTCTTCCCGCGATTTTACAGATTTTTCAAATATTCTTTCCTGCTTCCATTTTATGAGAAGATCATCAGCTATCTGCGGTAAGTTAAGCCCTCTGTATTCTCGGTATTTTTGGCGCATCTTCTTATTTGATGTGCAAAGGTAAAGAAAATGTTGGCTTTAATCTTTGTTGCTGAATGGTCTTTAAATAATTGATGCGGTGCTAAAGAAAATAGTGCCCACTCTCACTTAAAAATATATCTAATGCCTCTTGAGTGCCCTAATTTCTTGTAATTATCCATTTC
>Ga0194116_10003932_pt1 | contig 17448 bp, 20 predicted proteins | sample TA2MahsurfametaG_4_FD_148617 | JGI IMG/M metagenome (GOLD analysis project Ga0194116, IMG submission 148617) | Freshwater microbial communities from Lake Tanganyika, Tanzania - TA2015008 Mahale S9 surface | ecosystem: Environmental > Aquatic > Freshwater > Lake | place: Tanzania: Lake...
CCGTGCCGCTCAATTCGGGTCCGTAAGGCGGCCCGGGTCACTCCCAAAATCTCTGCGGCCTTCTGCACATTGCCGCCCGACTCCCGCAGGGCCTTCTCCACCAGGATCTTTTCGGCCGCGGCCAGCAGATCCCCGTCCTTGGCTGAGGACTTCACCATACCCCACCAATCCCCTCCGGCGGACACGGCGGAAGGCCCTCCACCCAAGTCTGCAGATAAATCCCCGGGTTCAATCGACTCTGCAGCGGCACAAACCACCGCCCGCTGCACGGCATTCTCCAGCTCCCGCACGTTTCCTGGCCAGCGGTATACCTGCAGAGCCTTTTTCGCGGCTACGGAGAACGTTAAGCGCCGCTCCTTTCCGTCTCGGTGAAGAAAATACTCCGCCAACGGCAGGATGTCCTCCGCCCGCTCCCGGAGTGGCGGCAACTGGATCATCACCACGTTCAACCGATAAAACAGGTCCTCCCGGAAGGTTTTTGCCTTTACCATCGAGCCCAGATCCTTGTTGGTGGCAGCAATCACCCTCACCCGGGTCCGCAAAGTCTGGTCCCCGCCCAACCGCTGAAACTCTCCGTTCTGCAAAATCCGGAGCAGCTTGGCCTGCAGCGCCAGCGGCATGTCCCCGATCTCGTCGAGGAAGATGGTGCCGCCGTCCGCCCGCTCGAACTTTCCAATCCGCTGGGTCAGCGCGCCCGTGAACGCCCCCCGCTCATGTCCAAACAGCTCGCTTTCCAAGAGTGTATCAGGAATCGCCGCACAGTTGATTGCCACATAGGGCCGGGCCGCTCGCGGACTGTTAGCATAGATTGCCCGTGCAATTAGTTCCTTGCCCGTACCGCTTTCCCCCATCAATAGAACCGTGGCATCGGACCGAGCCACCTGCCCCACTAGCTTATAGATTCGTTGCATGGAGGCGGAGGTTCCGATCAGTCCAGGCACCGGACCCGCATCCTCCGGAGCTTTTTTGCCCGCCGGAGCCGCCGTGAGCTCCTCCATGGAAGCCGCCGTCTGCAACGCCCGCCGTAACACCGCGAGCAACTCCGGCACGTCAAAGGGCTTAAGCACATAGTCGAAAGCCCCGTGCTTCATGGCCTCAATCGCCGTCTGGGCCGTGCCATGGGCGGTCATCACGATCACCAGCTGGCGCGGATGCTCCTTCCGGATCTGCCGGAGAATCTCCAGCCCGTTCTCCTCCCCGATCCTCACATCGAGCAGAATCAGATCGATGGGATGTTTTTTAAGAAGCTTGAACCCCTCGTCCCCGCTGGTGGCACCGATGACCTCTACCGGCTCCTCGGCCAGGACCCGCTGAAACGAGTAGGCCACATCCTTCTCGTCGTCGATCACGAGCACTCGCTGACGCCCAGGCGGGGCAGATTTTGACTTTGGACTCATCCCGCGCGCCCTGCGGCTTTAACAAAAGGGGTTACTTCCTCCACCAACTTTTGAATTCCTTCCAAATCCAACTGCTGCTGCCCATCACTCTTGGCCTCCGCCGGATTGGGATGGACCTCCACCAACAGCCCGTCCGCCCCGACTGCCACCGCTGCCCGGCTCAGGGCGATGACCAGATCCGCACGCCCCGCCGCTTGGCTGGGATCCACAATCACCGGTAGGTGACTTTCCCTTTTCGCGAGCGCCACGGCCCCCAAGTCGAGCGTGTTGCGCACCGCCGTCTCAAACGTTCGGATGCCGCGTTCGCAAAGAATCACTTGTCCATTGCCGGCGCTCATCACGTACTCCGCTGCCAGCAGCCACTCCTCCACTTTCATGGAAAGTCCCCTCTTCAAAAGAATCGGCCGCCCGGAAGCCGCCGCCGCCTTCAGTAGGGAAAAGTTCTGCGAGTTGCGGGCGCCGATCTGCAGGATGTCGGCCACCGCAGCCACTTTGTCCACATGCACCTCGGAAAGCACCTCGGTGACGATGCCCAGACCTGTCTCTTTTTTCGCCAGCGCCAAAAGCTCCAGGCCTTTTTCCCCCAGCCCCTGAAATTCGTAGGGCGAAGTCCGCGGCTTGAAAGCCCCGCCCCGTAAAAAGGTGGCCCCGGCTTTTTTCACCGCCCGGGCAGTGGTCAGAAGTTGTTCCTCCGATTCCACCGAACAGGGCCCTGCCATCAGCCGAAAGGGTTCCGTGCCTCCGATCGTCACCCCGTGAGCCTTGACGACCGTGCCCACTTTTCTTCCCTCCTGCGCCACCAGCTTGTACCGCCGTTGCACCGGCAGGACCGCCTCCACCTGGGGCCAGGTGGCCAGCGCCTCCAGCGAAGCGTGGGCACGCTCATCGCCGATCGCGGCGATCACCGTTTGAATCTCCCCAAGGATGGGATGGGGCTGGTAGCCAAGTTTTTTGACCTCGGCGATCACTTGGTCGACCAGCTTCTTCTCGGTTCCCGGGCGGAGGGCGATGATCATTCGGACAAATCCTAACGGCGGGCCGTTTTCATCACAAGAATCGGCCCAAGCTCTTTCTGCCACCAGCGGGCCAACTCCCCCTGCCCCGGCCAGACACCGCCATGATGCCAGGTCCGGACATGGGACCCGGGTGGGGCCCAGATTTTCGGATCCGTCGGCCCGAACAGCAGGCCACAGGGAACACCGCTCCAGGCTGCCAGATGACTGATTCCACTGTCGTGCCCCAGATATAGGTCGGAGGACTGCAGCAGCCGAAACACCTCTGGCAGCGGCCGATTTTCCACCATCCGATGGGGCAGTCCTCGCAGCCCTTCGGGAACCCGGAGTAAAAGATCGCCTTCCACCTCTCCCGCCAGCCAAACCAGCTCCATTGGCTGTTCCTTTTGCCAGATTTGCAGTTCCCCAATCCACTGCTCCAGCGGCCAGCATTTACGGGTGCCGCCGCTGCCGGGATGAACGACCACCCGAGGGACATTCCCACGCCGCACGGATTCCTCTTGGCCGACCAAATTCTCCCCCCGGAGCAGATGGGACATTCCGGGTCGAACCTCCAGAGATTGCAGAGGGTCGGCCAGATGTTTCCAGGTCGCCAAGGCCGGCGCGGTGGGATCGATCGCCAGATACTGCCCCTGCCCGCCGCCCCGCCTCCAGTTGGCCGCAAAAATTCCATCTGGGTCGAATAGGTAGGAAACCGTCAAATCGAACTCGGAGAAATAATCGCACCAGTCTGGTTCCAACACCCCACCTTTGGCAAAAAAACCCGCCAAGCCGGGCCGATCGATGGGCCGAACTGCGTCCACCCTGCCTGGACCGGTCACCAGTTCACCGAAACGTGCGTTGACCACCATCTCCAGCTCAGCTTCCGGCCACTTTTGCCGGAGACCGGCCACCGCCGGCAGGGTCAGTAAAAAATCCCCAAGGGCCCCGCCCCGGATGACGAGAATTTTCAAACGCGGTTGTTTTAGTAGACGAAAACCCCCAGCCCCAGCAGAGCCAGCCCAAACAGGGCTTCCAACAGAAGGAGGAGTTTGCCGCGGAACGGATTGGCAAAGTACCAGTCGATCACATCTCGAAGTAGATAAGGCGCCCCGACCATGAACATTCCCGCCACCGCCATGAAGTAGGCATAGCCCACCACGATCAGCCGTAGGGCGTCCTCTCTTAAAAAACAGGCATCCAGCAGAATGTTGGCTCCGAGCAGGAAAAGAACGCCCAGAGCCCGCACGGCAATGAATTCCCGCACGTAAAGCCAGCTGGTCACACCTAGCCCGACGGCCGCCAACACAAACAAAGGGCGGAAACGGGTGTATTCCATCAGATTCATCGTGCCGGCCAGCCAGGCGGCCCAAGCTGTAGCCAAGGCCAATAAAACTCCGCCGAGGCGATCCGATCGCGGGAACGCCCGGGCCCATGGCACCGCCTTCTCGTAGTTGTAAAAAAAGTAGGCGTGAATCAGAAACAGGCCGAAGCCGAGCCACACCGCAACCTGCGCAAGGGTGAAGAAATAAATCACGGGTAACCTTAGTCGAGAATGGAGGGATCCGCGTAATCCGTGAAGCCGGTCGATTCCGTGATCCGCACGGTCAAAAGTTGCCCCAAGTGGCGCTCCCCTCCTTCAAAAACCACCGGTCGGTTTTGGCGCGTGCGGCCGGTTAGGCGGCTCTGGTTCGTCTTGCTCGGTCCTTCGACCAGAATTTCGACCAGGCTACCCACTCTTTTCTGCGCCTTCGCCTCGGCCTGCCGGGTTAAGAGCGCAAGGAGCTCTTGATTTCGCTCCTCCTTCACCTTCTCCGGAACGGGAGTGCCGGTCTCCTTCGTGGCGCGGGTACCCTCCCGGGGCGAGTATCGGAAGATGAATCCGTTGTCGAAATCCACCTCCTCCATCAGTTTTCGGGTGGCCTCAAAATCAGCCTCCGTCTCGCCCGGATAACCCACAATCACATCTGTCGTCAGGCCGATCTCCGGACAGGTTTGCCGGACTTGATCGACGATCCGTCGGTACTGGTCGGCCGTGTAGCCCCGCCCCATCCGCTTCAGGATCCGGTCCGACCCGGACTGCACGGGCAAATGCAGGTGCTCACAGAGCTTTTCCAGATGACCGTAACAACCGATGAGATCCGGCTTCATGCCCCGGGGATGGGGAGAGGTAAAACGAATCCGGTCTAGACCTACAACTTGATTCAATTCCTCCAAAAGTTGAACAAAGGCGGACTTGCCTTCCCGTATCGGCATCCGGCGCCCATACAGATTAACGATCTGGCCCAGCAGCGTGACTTCCCGAATTCCCTGTCCGACCAAGCCACGAACCTCCTCAACAATCTCGGCAATGGGCCGTGACCGCTCTTGGCCGCGGGTGGTCGGCACGATGCAAAAAGAGCAGTGCATGTCACACCCCTGCATAACGGAAACAAACGCCGTGACCTGCCGGGGCGCGAGCACGTGTTCGCGGATGGTGCTTTCTGAGCCTTCTTCCTCGGCCACATCCGCAAAAAAACCGGGCCGCCCGCCCAGGCGGGCCTGTCGGGCCTCTTCCACCAGTTCCGGAACCCGATGAAACTTTTGCGTCCCCACCACCAGATCCAGCCCCTTCATCTCCTTTGCTAACGCCCCGCCCCGCCGCTGGGCCATGCATCCCAGGAAACCAAGTACCACACCGGGATTCTGTTTTCGAAGGGCCCGCAGGTTGCTCATTTTCCGGAGAGCCTTCTGCTCGGCCAGATCCCGGACGCTGCACGTGTTGAGGAGGATAACATCCGCCTCCTTTTCGGAAACGGCCGTCCGATAGCCCCGATCCTGGAGCTGACGGAGCACCTGCTCAGAATCCCGCTCATTCATCTGGCACCCGTAAGTTTTTAAGTAAACGCTGGGCATGCGATCATCCTATCGGGTTGGCCGGATCAACGCCACCCGTTCGGAGGGCAAAATCAGGCGTGGAGGCCGCGATGGTGGTGCTTTCGAAACCAGCGATAAATGGCCAGCGGGATCGGTAAAAACAGAAAAAATAGCGCGGGGATCCAAACCGCCTCATTCGTGGGGTTTCCTTCCAGGAATTCCAAGCCCTGCCAAAACAAGAAAAGGGAGGCGATCCCTGCTCCGGTGTAGGCCAAAGGCATCACCACTTGGTCAAAATGTGTCTTTTCTTTCAGCCGGGCGATTCGTGCCGGGCGATTTCCCCAGTTCATGCTCAAGGATTAAGGCAATTTTTCCGCGTTTGCCAAGGCCACTTTCTTTTCCGCCCATGCCATCCCGGCCAGACCCAGCTCAAAGAGGCCGTAAAGCGGGACAAACATCAGCGCCAAGTTGAAGGGATCCGAGGTCGGCGTCACACAGGCAGCCAGCACGATGAGAATCACCACCGCGTGGCGCCGGTGTTCGACCACCGTCGCCCGCTGCAGCACCCCCAACCGGGCCAGCAGGATCATTACCAGGGGCAACTCAAACGAAAGACCGAAACCCACCAGCATTTGCAGGACGAAATCGGTGTAGCTGGCCATCGTCCAGCTGGTCTCCAGCCCCAGCCAACGGTTGAAAGTTTGGAAAAAGGCCAGCGCCCGGGGAAGAACGAAAAAATAACAAAAGGCGGCCCCAACGAGGAAAAGAAAAGCCCCAGCCAGAAAAGCAGGCAAAAGCAACCTTCGTTCCTTTGGTTCCAAGGCTGGCAAAAGGTAGTCGCCGATAAAATAAAGGACCAACGGCAAAGACAGCAGAATCCCGGCTCCCAAACCGATCTGCAGGGTCACCGTCATGGGATCCGTCACCTGAAGCGCAAGGAGGGTGCTTGGGCCCGCCACGGCATCCCCTCCTTGGGCTTCGGTCAGCGGTCGGCGCAAAATCTCCATCACGGTGCCGATCCCGGTGATCCCTACCACCGCGCCGGCCCCGATAGCGGCGGCACACTTTAAGATGACTCCCCGGAGGTCCTCGAGGTGATCTAAAAACGGTTTTTCGGCATCTTTCATGAAAGTTTTCGCCAGCCCTGCTCGGTGACCACCGCCGGAAGAGGTACATCATGGGCTTCCCGCGGAAGATTTTCCACCTCTTGAATTCCGAAAAACAGCCCCGCCACCCACGCCTCTCGCGACCGGCGGGCCAAAGCCCGGTCATAATGTCCCCCCCCTCTCCCCAAACGCACCCCGCGTGCATCGAAAGCCCGCCCTGGGACACAAAAGCCCTCGATCGATTCTGGCCGAATCGATGCATGGTTGCCCGGGAGGGGTTCCCATAGGGTCTCTAGGGACGGCAGTGGGCCCGGTAGGATTTCCCACCAGGTCAGCCCGTGTTGAATGTCGGTTTTGGGCAAAGCCACTTTTTTTCCCTGTTCCCAGGCCCGGCGGATTAGGTCGCGGGTCTCCGGCTCATCCGGAAGAGAAAGAAATAAGCCGAGCACCCGGATCTTTTCCCACTCCCGACTTGCCGTCAGGGCTTGAAAAATACTCTCGGACGCTTTGCGCCGATCCTCTTTCGGCCAAGCCGCCAGACGGCGCCGGATCTCCTCCCGGGCAACTCCTTTGGCCGTCTTTCCCATCCCGCGAGCCTAAAGAAAATTCCGGCTCCAAGCCATCTCCGCGGGTGTTTGCCTGCGCAGGTTTCCACCGACATGATTTTCACGCGTGAAACCGAAGGTGACCCATCCGCGCCGGCAACAGCCGCACCGTTTTATCACCGACGTGCTCCTTCCCGCTCTTTTCTCCCGCAAGCGGGGCCATCGCAACGGATCTGCCCCCATCTTCCCCAAACTCAAACCCGGGCAGGTGTGTCTGACCTGGATCGGCCATGCCTCCTTTCTGATTCAGAGCCCTCATGGCAACATTTTGGTCGACCCTAACTGGGCCAACTGGCTGCTGGTGGTCCGCCGCCTCCGCCATGCCGGCCTCGCCCATCATCACTTACCCAACATCGATCTCGTTCTCATCACCCATGCCCATTTTGACCATCTCAATCGTAAAAGTCTTCGTCAGATCGCCGCCAACCAGCCCATCGTGGTTCCGGCCGGCGTGGGCGACCTGGTTCACGGGCTGGGCTTTGAAAAGGTCTACGAAATGAAATGGTGGGAACGCCTGCGCTTTCCTGGTGCCGCCGTCACTTTTGTCCCCGCCAAACACTGGGGAGCCCGCAAGGTCACCGATCTCCACCGGGGCTACGGTGGTTACGTGCTCGATCTGGGCGGCCACTCCGTCTATCACGCCGGCGACTCCGCCTACTTCGAGGGCTTTAAGGAAATTGGTCGCAAATTGCGGCCGGAAATTTCCCTACTTCCGATTGGCGCCTATCACGGGCCCAAGTTCGGAGAGAACCACATGAACCCGGAGGAGGCCTTCCGGGCCTTCCTGGATCTTCGTTCTCGGTTGATGATCCCCATGCATTTTGGAACCTACCGCTTGAGCTACGAACCCCTTCACGAGCCGCCGCAACGCCTTATGCAGGCCGCGATGAAGGCCGGTCGCCTGACCGATGTGCGGTTTCTGATCGAGGGGATGCCGACCTTATTCTAAGCCGCCCCGCTCCGCCCAACCGGGGCGGGCAATGGGTCGGGCATAGGCCACCAACCGGCCCCGGTGCGTGATAAAGTTGAAAAAGTTCCGGGCGTTTCCTGAGGGAGCGTTGGGATCGAAGGTATAGATGTCCACCCCGCCTCCTCGCTCTCCATCCATCCGCTGGGACGAGCCTGCCACCATGGCCTGCCCGTCCTTTTTGCGGCCCAAATAAATCATGACGTGGCTGATGGGCGGATCCCGCGGAACGTTGTACGTCCACTCCCAAAAAAGCAGATCCCCGCTTCGCATGTCGGCCACAAGTTCCGCCGGATCCACCTTTCCATCTTTCCGCAGCGGGACTTCCCGCACCTTCCCCTTCTCTTTCAGGAAAACGTACTGGCTGGAGGCGGTCCGCGGGAGATTTAGGCCGAAGACCTTCCAAACAATAAAACGAATCGTGTTGGAGCAGTCCATGGTGATGACATGGGGGTGTCCAGGCGGTTGCCATGACTGGCCATAGGCGAGATCCTGCTGGGAAAGCCAGCGACAGGTCTCGATCAGTTTCTGATGCTGTTCCGGAGTTGCCGCCGAGTGCCCCGGACTCGCCATGAAGCAGAGCAGAAACAACAGTCTCACTGCTTTCATTCCGTGAACACGACGTCGTCCGGCTCATAGCCAGGCGCACAACAGCAGAGAAACACCAGCTCCTCACGACCCTGATGGCAGATTTGGTGCGGAATCCCTGCCGGTATGGCGATGGCATCACCCGGCCCCACCGGCCGCTCCTCTACCCCAATTTTCATCCAGCCCTCCCCGCAGAGGATGAAATAAATTTCCTCCGCCTTGGGGTGATAATGGGTTCGCGTACTCTGCCCTACCCTTAAGGTTGCCTCCGCCAGGCTCTGGTTGCGGATGGAAGAGTTGCGGTGGGCCAAAAGCTCCCGGATTTCCGAGCCATCCTCGGTGGTGAACGGCGGGCAGTGGTTTCGGGTGACGACTTCCATCCCGATTTCTTCGCAAAATACCGACGCAGGGCAAGCGTTCCCCGCTGGTTTTCCTCTCCCTGTCGGGTTGGATAGCCCAGTGAAAGTTTGGGAACGGCCTTTTGTCCAGCTGTTCGCCGTCTTCCTGCTCCTCGGCCTCTTTGCTTGGTGGACGTTTCAGACCGTCTCCCTGCCGCCCGTCCTGCGGGATCTTTTCGAGGAAGACAGCGCGATTGCCACCGCTGCCACCCCCCCCACCGAGGAGGAAAGATTCCAGCAGGAACTCAGCCGCCTTCCCGCGCCGCCTGAAAATCACGCTCCCGAGGTGGTCGCCCTGCTCCAACGCCTTCGCAACCTTCCTCCCCCTCCCTATCTCCTCCAAGTCGCCCGGCAAAGGGATCTCGCCGTTCGTCAGGGGGAGAACGCCCCAGCTTGGAATCCTGCCGAGCTAGCTGCTGAGGCCGAATCCAAGGCGGCTTTTTTGGCGGCTTGGGAACCTTTTCTGAGCGGTCCACCCGTCGAATGGGAAAAGTATCCTGATTCCGCCCGGCTTTTTCGAGGCAACCTGCTTACTCTCATTGAAATTCCCGATGGCGGAAAGATTTTGGACGAACTTTTTTTGGATCCGGATTTTCAGTTAATCAAAAAGCTCCAAGGCCTGGGAACCCTCCGTTTTGGATCTCTTTCCTCGTGGAGTTTAACCGATACGGTAATGCTGTCCAAATTGCTGCTGGATAAAAACGAGTCTTTTCAGGGTTCCGACGATCTCCTGCGTAGGACCGTCACCAGTTTCCCGCTTCCGCCATCGGTCGATGACCTGCGGTCCGGACTGCGGGTCGATCGCTCCCTCTTTTTGTCCGCAGCTGAGTACTTCGAGGGTCTGCCGCCCTCCACCTCCGCACAACTCGGGTTAACCGGTTTTTTGGCGGAACCCCAGGACGCCGGTTGGTTTCTGGGCCGCCTTCCCAAGCCGGATTTGGATGTCATCGGACTGGCCGCCCATTTGCGCCAAGCCTCACAACAAATTTCATCCTTGGAACAAAAGACGTTCTTACCTTACCAGGCTTGGCGGCAATGGCTGGCTGGAAATCCCGCCCAAGGTCTTCCCGTGATTCTGGCCGACTCTTTGCGGGGCATTGAGGAGTTTGAAACGACAAGGACACGCCACCAGCTTACCCGGGCTTTCTTAAAGGCAGCCCTGGCGTTCCGGGAAGCTGGCTTGGACGCCTCTCGCCGAACTCCTGATCCCGCTAGGCCCGGGCAGTTCCTTCAAGTCGAGACCTCAGATGGCAAGACGGTGATTTCAACCTCATGGCAGCCAGATCCTTCGACGGAACCACCATCTTTCACCCTGTGGCCGGCAACGGAAAGTCCTTAACTAATCTAACAGCCGGAAAAAATTCTCCGGATGCCGAAGGTCAGTAAAAACGGCATCCGCCCCGCAGGCTTGGAGTTCTTTCACGGAAAACGATCCCGTGGCCACCGCGATCGCCTTCGCCCCGATCGCCCGAGCGCAGGCCACGTCGTGGGGCGTATCCCCAATAATGTAGATCCGTTCTGGGGGAAACTCGTCCCCATGCCGATCCCGGGCCCGCCGCTGGGCATGGGGCCCCAGCTCATTCCGCACCGGAGAATCATCGGCAAAGGCGCCGAATTCGAAGAAATGGTTCACCCCGTATCGGGAGAGTTTCAGCCGCGCCCCTTTCTCAATATTCCCCGTCAACAGTCCTTGGACGATGTCTTCCCGACGATGGCCTTCCTCAAGAATCCCAAGCACCCCGGGATGGAGTCCTCCTTGGCGCGCTGGCAACTCCTTGGCTAGTTGCTCAACATAAACATCGAGAAAGCGGGCGATCTCCTTCTCACCGTGAGCGAGTCCATCCCTCGCCAGCAACTGTTCCACAATCCATTTGTCGGTACGGCCGGCAATCTCCAGCCCCTGAAGGCCCCGCGAGATTCCATGGAGCGTGGCCATCGCATGCCCCAAAGCGGCCTCGCCCGCCTTGCCGGTGTGCAGGAGGGTTCCGTCAATATCCCAGAGCAGTAATTTCCGCGGCTTCTTTTGCCCCGACTTCACATTCCCATCACGCTGTAGCCGGAATCCACGTACAGCGTCTGCCCGGTGACCCCCGCGCCGCCCTCGGACGCCAGGAAAACCCCCATTGCACCCAACTCCTCCAAAGTGATGTTCCGCTTCAGCGGGGCGTGCTGCTCGTAGTGGCTGAGCATCGAGGAGAACCCGCTGATTCCACGCGCCGCCAGCGTGTTGACCGGACCTGCGCTGATCGCATTCACCCGGATTTTTTTCGGTCCCAGGTCGTAGGCCAAATAACGAACGCTGGCCTCCAGGGCGGCCTTGGCCACGCCCATCACATTGTAATGCGGTACCACCTTCTCCGCCCCGTAGTAACTCATCGTCACCACGCTCCCGCCGGCGGTCATCAAGCCGGCCGCCGCCCGGGTCACCGCCACCAACGAATAAGCGCTGATATCGTGGGCCACCCGGAACGCCTCCCGCGAGGTGTCCACAAAATTCCCCTCCAACGCTTCCTTGGGCGCAAAGGCCACGCTGTGCAGCAACAAATCCACCCGCGGGGCTTTGCCTTTCACAAAATCAAAAAATTTCGCAATGTCCTCGTCCCGACTCACGTCACACGGCGCCACCGGAGTGTCGGCACCGAAAGTCGCCGCCAACTCCTCCACGTTCTCTTTCAAACGTTCCCCTTGGTAATTGAAGATCAGTTTGGCACCGGCCTGGGCCCAAGCCTGGGCGATTCCCCAGGCAATGCTCCGTTTGTTGGCGACTCCGAAAACCACCCCGACTTTTCCTTCCAAAGGCTTGCTCATGGCCATCCAAAGTGCCCTCTAACCACCCCAAATGTCACGCCCAGACTACTCAACTCATAAATTCTATAAATCATTTGTCAGAAGGGCTTTAGAACGATTTGCCCTTAATTTATAATTGTATTTAAATAGCTGAACAATAGCACTTTACAAATTTTAACACACCGATTTATTACTGAGGCTACCTTGACGCGTACCTGGTATTTTTTAAACTCCTCCCATGCCACAGGTCGTCGATCTGACCCAAGCGGTGGCCAAAAAGACCTTCCACAAAAAAGCTCCTTTCCGGTTGGGTCTTTTTGGAACCTTGGTCGTTTCCAATATCCTCTGGCTGTCCCTCTTCGCGGTCGCCGTCTTTTCCCTCATCGGGGTCACCCGCTTCTCGGCCGCTCTCTCCAAAAGCTATCTCGAGGAAAAGTGGAAATCCCTCCAGGATCGCCTTGCCCAGCGTCGGGAGTTGGAAGAGCGTGATCTCCAGATCGCGCGCCTGATCGCTTCCCAAAACTCCGCCACCACTGACGTTCTCGGCCTGGCCACCCGCATCTCCAACATCCTTGGGTCCGCCAACGGCCGCCAACGCCGCTTCCTGGAAGCCGCCATTCCGGAAGCCATGATGATCCAGACGACTACCCAGATCCCCGCCTCTGCTGTCATCGCCATGGCCATCTTTGAGTCCGGCTACGGCAACAGCATCCTCGCCAAGGAGTATAACAACTATTTCGGCATGAAGGCATTCGACAGCTGGACCGGCCCCCGCGCCCTTAACATGCCCACCCGCGACAACGGCATGGAAACCACGGCTGACTTCCGCGCCTACCCCAGCTTGGCCTCCGGCTTCGAAGGGTATCGCGACTTCCTCCTCGCCAACGATCGCTACAACCGTCATGTCGGCGAAAAATCCGGCGTGAAATTCGTCTCCAAGATTCTTTCTTCCGGTTACTGCCCGGATCCCCACTACCTCAGCCACATTCAGGCCATTATCAATAAACATGGATTGGATCGCCTGGATGCCGCCTTGGAAACCATTGTGGAAAACAAGGAAGCGGTCGCCGAGGCGCTACCGGCCCAAGACACCGCCGGCGGCACGAAGAACTGAGAAGCCGTCCGCGCACGAGATCGCATCCGCGTGCGCGGGTTTAATTTCCAAAAGCAGGTAACGCCAGGTCCCCGTTGGGCTTTTTTCCGCCCGTAATTTCACCTTCGCCCAGCCCTTGGGGCCACGTAACGAATAATCTAACCTCGCTGTGCCCTGCTCCGGCAGATCCTCCAGTTCCCCCGTCACCGCCCACCCCATTCGGATCGGCTCCCCCAGCGCTTCCCGCACCCGCGCATCCGTGGTGATGCGGAGGAACGCCTCCGTCATCACGGGGGCTTTTTTCAGCATGCGGTAGCTGATGTCCAAGGTCAGCAGCCCGAACCCAAAAATTCCCGTCACTAGTCCAATCAGCCCCACGAAGACCCATTTGCGGGCTTTCTGCTCCCAAGCCATCAACTCCGCCTGTGTCATCAATTTCCCCGGCATGCGAAAACGATGGGGTCAGACCCCGACCCCGTCCATCCCGGCTATCGCTCGCCCCCGGCAAAACTCATACTCTTTCCCCATGCTTTCCTTGGAATCCTTGGCCGCCTTGGCCCGAGACCACGCCACGGATTTGCCGGCACAGGTCCGCGAATTCAGCCTGAAGGGACACTCCTTTCGTGCCTCCGATCGCCCTCACCTCATGGGCGTGGTCAACTTCAGCGCTGATTCCTGGTACCGCGAAAGCGTCGTTCTCTCCACAGCCTCGGCTGTGGAGCGCATTCACCGCCTCCGCGCGGAAGGTGCCCATTTGGTCGATCTTGGCGCTGAATCCTCCCTCGCCCACGCGGCCCGCGCCGACGCGGAAAACCAAAACCGCATTCTCCTTCCGGTTCTTCGTGAACTGGCTCCTCAGGGTTTCCTCCTTTCCGTGGAAACTTATCAGCCCGCCACGGCCCGCGCCTGTTTGGAAGCCGGGGCCGCCGTTCTCAATCTAACCGGCACCCGTCCTTCCGATGAGATCTATCGCCTGGTCGCGGCCCACGGTGCCGGGATCATCCTCTGCTATGTGCAGGGGCCCAATGTCCGCGAGGTCGGCGACTTCGTCCGCTCCGCGGATCATGCGGCCGCCTTGCGGGACTATTTCCAAAAAGAGATCGAGCGCGCGGTGGCTCTCGGCGTGTCGGCCATCTGGATCGACCCTGGTCTTGGCTTCTACTACCGCAACCTCCAGGACAGCGCCGACCGGATCCGCTACCAAGCGGAAACCTTCCTCCACACCTTCCGCCTCCGCACCCTGGGTTGGCCGGTCTGTCATGCCCTGCCCCACGCCTTCGAATTTTTCGGCGACGAGGTGCGTTCGGCCGAGTCCCTCTTTGCCGTCCTTGCGATCCTTGGCAAAACCGACCTTCTCCGGACCCACGAAATTCCGAAAGTCCGGGCCGTCGCCCGCACTCTGGGCGTCCTCTCATGAAGTCCTCCCGGCCCGTCGCCCTGATCACCGGCGCCTCCCGCGGCCTCGGGGCCTTCCTCGCCACGGAACTTTCCCGGGATGGCTATACGGTGGTCATTCATTACCGCAGCGGCCGCAGTCGCGCGGTACGCCTTGTCCAAACCATCCGTCGCGAAGGAGGCCTGGCCGAGGCGTTGGGTGCCGATCTGGCTCGGCCTGCGCAGGTCGAAAGCCTCTTTCGGAAGATTCGCCAAAAGTTCGGCCGTCTCGACGTCCTTATCAATAACGCCGGCACCTACCAACCGGTGCCATGGCTAAGTTCCCGGGCGAGCGACTGGCAGCAGGGACTCGAGAGCACGGCCACCGCCACGTTTCTTTGCACCCAGGCGGCTTTGTCCCTTTTCCCAAAATCCGGAGGAAGGATCGTGAATCTTGGCGATTCGGCTTGCGAAAGGCTGACCGCCCGAAAAATGGCTCCGGGCTATCACGTCGGCAAAGTGGGGGTTCTTCTCCTCACTCGTTCCTTTGCCGCCCAACTGGCTCCCCGCCGGATCACCGTGAACTGCGTTTCACCGGGTTACCTGGAGAACAGCATCGACCTCCCCCCACCCCGCACCCTACCCGGGGGAAGGGCCGTAACCTTTGGCGAAATTTACTCCGCGATTCGTTATCTGCTTTCCCCGGAAGCCGATTCGGTGAACGGAACCAATCTGGTACTTTCGCGTGGTTGGAATCTCTGACTTAAGCCGGCCTTAAACTCTCGTCCGGGATAACCGCCATCGGCTTCCATCCCAAGGCTCGTAGCCGGGCATTGCTCACCCGTTTGTTGCGTCGGGCTCGCCGCATGCCTTCCGGCCAAAAGCCACCCGCTTTTCCCCGGCGCCTCGGCTCATTTTCACAGACGTTAAAAATCAGGCCGGGATTCCGTAGGGCAACCGCCACCGCCCGCGCTGCATCTTCTACGTGGATCAGGTTCAGCCAACGCTCCGGTCCTTCGCCGTCGGTTTTCAGCACCCGGGCTCTTCCATAAAGCCCCGCGCACCGTAACACGGTACCCCCGGCGTCCCGGCAGGCTCTTTCGGCCTCCACCATGGCCAGCGATCGTTCATCTTCCGTCGCCACGGGAGCTTTTTCATCCACCCAAGCTCCCCCATCCTCCGCATAAACCGAGGTGGAGGAAATATACACGAAGGGAATCCGGCGGTGGCGGGCCCACCGGGCGGCCCGGACCGCTCCCTGCCGATGCATGGCGAGGAAGTCATCCTCAGGCCTCGCCCGGGAAGGAGCCATCGACCAGACCATCCCTTCGCACGCCGGTGCCTGCCGCTCCCAGAACTCCGGCGAGATCGCATCCGCAGCCAGCGCATTGGGAAAGTCCGGCTTCAAAGCTGCCGCAGACTCTTCCGACCGAACCACCGGCCAGACCTGCCATCCCCCCCGTTTGGCTTCTTCCGCCACCACTCGGCCCAAAAAACCTGCCCCGATCACGGTCAGACGCGGGGGAGCTGAACTCGCCATGGGGGCGGTTTTCCTCTAAAGAGTAAGACAGGGACGAGTGGCGGAGTGGTTGAACGCGGCGGTCTTGAAAACCGCAGGCGCCGCAAGGCGCTCGTAGGTTCGAATCCTACCTCGTCCGCCGCTTAGCCGCGCAGGTGATAGTGACCCGGTCCGACCTTCTTCAGACCCCGGATCTTCTTCACGTTCTGGTAAAACCAAGTGTCCAACCGCTGGCGCTGGATGTTCAGCTTGCCGGCCAGATCCTTGATCTTGAGTCCGGTTTTGCCGGCCCGTTTCAACTGCTTCAGAACCACCTCACGCAAACCACCCCGACGGCCAAATTTGCGCCCAGTCGAACGACGACCCTTGGGACGGCCCCGACGACCGGGAGGACGACCCCGACGACCGGGAGGACGACCCCGACCCGAGGCGATTCGGCGAGCCCGCCGCGCCACCAGGGAGGCACCGGCACCCACCACTTTGGCCACCGAACGCTCCACTTGGCCGAGTTTCTTCTCGAGGCTTTCCTTTCGGCGCAGAAGTTTGACAATCCGGCCGAACTCTTTGGCAGTCAGTTTTGTTAGATCCATAAGTTAGAAAAACTAACGAAAGTTCTAACGAATCACCAGTAAAAAATACCCCGCCGGGGACAGGCCCCGACGGGGTATCTCAAGCTCGCATTCCTAGGGCGGCGGAACAGGCTCCGCTACCCCGGGAAGAAAGTCTTATTTGACGTGTTTGCTGGCGTACTTGGTCAGCTCAAACATGTTGGCGGAGCTTTTCCCGCCGAAAAGGGGCTTGAGCAGCTCGTCCGCGTGGATCATTCGCCTGTTTTTCTTGTCCTGTAGGCCCTTCTTTTTGATGTGCGCCCACAGTTTCTTCGTCAGCTCGGTCCGGGGAAGCGGCTTGCTTCCGACGATGGCGGCGAGGACGGCGTCCGGCTGGACGGGTTTCATGAATGCTGCATTGGGTTTTCTAGCCATGATGGGTTCTGTCTCCTTGGTTTGGGTTTCGTTGTCGAATCAGAGGGCAAAATGCCCTTCCGGGGACGGCTGACAACTCTTTTTTCCGAGGGAAAACGGGTTTTTCACAATCCCGTACAGGGTGGTCCGGCGCCGTGGAATCCGCCCGGCCCGACGGATGGCCGCCTCGATCGCTTCGGGCTCCAGCCGCTCCCCATGCCTTCCCCCGCTCGAACGCGTGATCGATTCCTCATACAGCGTGCCCCCGAAATCGTTGCAGCCCCAATCCAGCGATTCGGCCGCCCCTTCCACCCCCAGCTTCACCCAGCTGGTCTGCAGATTCGGAATCAAATCGCCCAAACTCAGCCGGGCCAACGGATACAACCTTCGGGCCCGACGCCGGATTCGCTCCTCGAGCCGCGCCATGCCCCCATGACGCTGAGCCAGCATTTTCCCAAGCCGGTTTTCGTAGGGTACAAAAGCCAACGGCACGAACTCGGTGAATCCTCCTGTCTCCCCCTGAATCCGGCGTAGCACTTCGAAGTGGGCCCGGATGTCATCCCAAGTCTCCACGTGCCCGAACATGATCGTCGCGCTGGAACGCATCCCCGCCAAATGGGCAGCCCGGACGATCCGGATCCAACGCTCTGCCGGCAACTTGTTGCGGGAAATCTTTCTCCTCACCCGGTTCACAAGGATTTCCGCCGCTGTCCCCGGAATGCTTCCCACCCCGGCGGCCCGCAACCGCACCACCATCTCCTCCGGCTCCTGGCCCGCCTTCTCGCACAGCGAATCAATCTCCAT
>Ga0194116_10003933_pt1 | contig 17447 bp, 24 predicted proteins | sample TA2MahsurfametaG_4_FD_148617 | JGI IMG/M metagenome (GOLD analysis project Ga0194116, IMG submission 148617) | Freshwater microbial communities from Lake Tanganyika, Tanzania - TA2015008 Mahale S9 surface | ecosystem: Environmental > Aquatic > Freshwater > Lake | place: Tanzania: Lake...
GCCTCCTCGATGGGCGTTGCCTCCACAAGGGGCATAGCCTCCTCGATGGGAGTAGCCTCCTCGATGGGAGTAGCCTCCTCGATGGGAGTTACCCACTCACGACCTCGGGCATCAAGACCCACACGAGTCCCTGAGGCGGGATCAATATGAGCCTCGATCTCCCCATCCTTAGTGGGGACAGGGATAACCTCAGGGATATTATAAACCGAGGTGGCAGTAGTAGCCTTAACCTTAGGGGTGGGGGTAGCCTTAACCTTAGGGGTGGGGGTAGCCTTAACCTTAGGGGTGGGGGGAACCCACTCGGGGTTGAGGGCAATACGCTTGTAGGCGGGCTTGAGGAGAGAGCCCATCTTGATGTGGTCGTCCACAGCATGATTCATGGTGAAGTAGATGGCGGAGCCGCCATTAGCGGTCAAACCATAATCAGCCTCGACTTTGCCTTCCTTGTCCATGAAAAGCTGGCGTGCGGCTGAGACCTCACAATTTCCACCGAGTTCGGTGACAAGATCACGGAGGGTGAGGCGGAGGCGATTGCGGAGGGATTGAGGGTCACGAGGTCCACGAGGTGCCATGTTTAATCCTTTTGTAAGGTGGCGGGGGAGGGGGAGGGACACTCCACTAATATAGGATAGTGGGGCTTGGGATACTATTTATCCGTATTTAGTTTTTAGAGTAGAGGATGTAGAAGCTGAAGACAGCGATAAGTGACAGGATGGGTTCATAGATGAATCCCACGACCAACAACACCATGGAGAACACAAGATAGAAAATAACGGCTAAGACAACCTTTTTGAGGTTGCCTTTATCCATTATTCTTCTGCCAATCACGGAGGGCTTTCTTAGCCTCCTTCAGCTCGATTGCCGCCTCGGTGATGCGGTCCTCAAAGTCGAGGCTGGAGTTAGGGCAATCCTCAAAATTGAAATCCGCCTCGTTATCTCCCGCTTGGGGGACAAATCCATTTCTGTCGGCATACTGCCGAAGACCACCGCCGAACACACCAAGGTTTGAGTAGTGGAACATAAGCATCTCTCTTTCTAAGAGGGTGGGCTTTCGCTGACAGCCGATTAATAATCAGGGTGTGCGGATTGGGATACTTTATATTAATAGTCTCTCTATCCCATTCCACCGACTCGTTGTGATTTCTCTAGGAGACTAGGTGATGAATCAAGATATTCAGGCGTATTTGATTGTATTGGCGGGCTTGGCTAGCTCAATGTATCACGCCGAGAGAATGGGATTAGGCGTAATTGGTTGGTCGCTCCTGTGTTCTATCCATTTCCTACTGATCACTCTCTTACTGCAAGGTGCAATTGGATAGTTCAGGATTGGATAGTTTAGGGAATTGGATAGTTTAGGGAATTGGATAGTTTAGGGAATTGGATAGTTTAGGGAATTGGATAGTTTAGGTTTTATCGAGTTGAGCGTTTAGGGTTTCAATTCTTTTCAGTAGGGCGTTGTACTGACTGAGGAGTTTTGAGTTATCCAATGACCAGCGTTTGAGAGTGGGGGAGGAATCGGATACTTTGGATTTATTAAGGCTGAGGTCTTGTACGGGGATTGTTTGATAAGTCCCATCGGCATTTCTGACTTCGCAATAAACAATCGTGTTTAGTATCTCCCCCTGAACAATATCTCCCTGATACGACTTGTAGTAGTACATATCCCCTTTACGAGGGAGGGGTGGGATATCCCCTAGTGGGGGAGTCGGCAGTCTAGCTGGAGGGGGGACTTCATCTTCAACTAGTTCATCTAGCAGTTCATCTAGTAGGTCATCGGACATTTTGTAACCTGAGTTTTCTAAATGGGAACAGGGGATAAGATAAAGGGGGGATCACCTAGGTGAAGTCCCCCCCCCGTTTAACTTATTGGATAGTTTGTGGTTAGATGTTTTGGATAGTATCCTTGATGGTATCTTCGATGAAAGAGCAGGTAGCCCGAAGAGCCTCATAAGCCTCATAAGCGGTTTGAGTTTCCTTACGGGCTTGGGAGAGATCATTAATCATGGCGATAAATTCATCGGTGGTAAATTTCACATCGCAGGAGAGTTGATAAACGCCACGACCACACTTGGTGACAAGTCCCTGATCAACGAGGTTTTTTAAGGTTTGTTGGATGGACCCGTAAGAAGCACCCATCTTGGAAGAGATGTCGATTACCCTCGCGGTGCGATTGGGGAAAGACACAAGAGCAACTTTGACCATAAGTGAAAGAGAACCGTATTTCATCTGAAGTACCTTTCGGTGTTGTGGGGCGGGCTGAGTGTGTTTATAGGATATTAGGGAGTGGACGGATAAATTTCATCATTGGATTCAATCCCTGTGCGGGACTTGAGTAGCTTTTCGAGATGTCCCATGACTTTCCGCCCTACTTCCTCAGCGGAGCGAGCGGAGACTCCGTTAGGAAGCTTGTCCCCCTCTACACCCAACCCAATCCCGACAAGACGGATTCCCTCATTCTCCGCCTGTTGACGAAGACTCTCAAGGTATCTCTTTGTGGTGCATTCGCCATCAGTCAAAAAGAATGCCAGCTTATGTGTAGCGTCTATCTGTCGGGCAAGGTCGATAGATGCCTCAGCGTAAGCGATGAGGTCTGTTCCACCTTGAGGTCTTACTCCCTTGATCCTGCGGGCGTGTTGAGGAGTCCACTTTTCGTGAAAAGTCTTGGCAACACATATGACAGGAACAGCTGATGTACTCGCCCCCTCTGCCCGTTCCGCCCACTTGTTCTCAAACAGACACCCCGCTACCTGCGTCTTCACATTTATCCGTTGACACCCACCAGCTAGGGCATCAACGAGCATAACACACTCACCCCACCATGTGGTTCCTCGACCATCTATTTGCTTCTGATAGGACATACTATCACTCATATCTATCACAAAGCTAAACCCCGCCGACACCTCAGGTGCGGCGTACTGCCTAGTGAATCGGTCGTTATTCACATAACCGCTGTGAGCGGCGACAATTGACCGCGTTAATGCGGAACGATTAAGCCGCGTTCCAATGGGGCGTAGCCCCTGAGCCCGATTCGCGATCTCAAGGATGCGGCGGACTTGGTTCAAACCTGGCTGTATCACGGGTAGAAGCGGATTCATCTCACTCTCCTTAGTTAATGGGTCTATCTCTCACACCCCACTAATAAAGGATAGTTTAGATTGGGATACTCTTTTCACTCATAGGCAGGTCGCCTCGACCTGATAAACAAAGACCCCAGCTTTTCAGAGGGGTCTATTTTGAATCTCTCGCCCTATCCCTCCCCTCCCCTATCTCACTTCCACATCGACCTATAGGTGGGCTTTATGCCGTTCGGTACATACAACTCGTGATCAAGGTTTTGCTTATTCTCCTTTACCCTCTCGGACATAGCCGAGGAGGGGTCGAGTGCCTCCCCTTGCCCCTTGAGGATGTTGTCCAAATCCTCAAGGGAGATGCCCTTGCGTCCTCCCTTAGGGCTAGGGGTCTTGTTCTCCTCGCCCTCCCCCTCCCCTGAGCCGTCACCCTCGCCCTCATCTTTACCCTCATCTTTACCCTCATCTTTACCTTCGCCCTTGCCCTTACCCTTACCCTCGCCCTTACCCTCGCCCTTACCCTCGCCCTTACCATCGTCCTTTCGCTTATCGTCAAGGAGCGTGTGCAGGGAATTGATAATCTGAACCGCCACACGGACAGGCAGATGTGCCGTTTCTTCCCAATTCGTGTGAGTGGGGCGGAGCCGTTGCCACTCTGCCTTGAGAGAATCTACGAGGTCACGAGCTTCGATGCTGTACTCCTCATAAACCTTTAGAGCAGCCTCGTTCCGCCAGCCTTTACCCATATCCCTCAAACACATGAGAAAGTCCGAGGGAACGGAGGTGCCACGGACTTTGGATTCGATCTCAAATACCCAATCTTGGATAGCCTCAAAGCGACTTGAGGTTTCGGGAAACAGCAGAGCCATACCAGGCTCAAGCCTCATATCTGCGGTGACATTACACCACTTCTTCATATCCGTATCCTCGTAGGGGATATTCACATCAAGGACATCATCAAGAGCCGATTTAAAGGCTGAGGGGGTTGGGAAGCTGAGTCCCGCCCCATCACAAATCCCATGACCAGCTTCATGAGCCCCGCCGCCGACTGCGGCAACGCTATTGATCTTGGAAACCGCCGCCGCTGAGGGAGCGGGCAGGTAGAGCGTGATATTAGCGGTGGCAGAGCAGTACAGGTTATATGCCTCCTGATATAGAGCATCCATCCACTTTTTCTTATTACCCCTTTTCCGAACCTCGACCACATAACGATCAGAGAAAGCCCTCCCGAAAGAGAGCCAAGGGAAGCGGGCAGAGATGGCAAAGGTGGAACCCGCCCTGCGGACGGTGACCGGGCCGACTTTTTCGGTCGGGAAAGCGGAGGTCAGCCCCTTAAAGGCTCCCTCGCAGAACTTGAGCGGGTCATTGTCGTAAGCGTTCATAACACTCTCCAAAACAACGAGGCGGCAGGGTTACCGCTCCCTACTAATATTAGGTCGTGGAGGTTGGGATACAGATTTTTAATCCCTCCCCTTAGTAGGTACGCTACCCCCTTAGTAGGTACGCTATCACCCTCAGCAGGGCTAGAAAAGGTTTTTAAAATAGAGTATCCCAACCCCCACTATCCAATATTAGTGGGGTGTGAGAAACGGATAGATACCCAACCAACCCGCCTGAGCGGGAGACTGAGAAGAGAAGAATGCGAGCAGTACCCAACCTCAAGAACCTCATTCCGACGAACTTCAACGGCGTCGCCGTCAATCGCTCACCGATCACGACCAAGGAGATGCTAGACGCGGGCTTCACGCCCGCTCAACGCCCCAAGGGCTACATCGAGGGGGAGGATTGGATGGTGGACACCACGATTGTTCTCCCCCTCGGTCACACGATTGTTCAAGGTGTTGCGGGGAACGGCAAGGACTTGTTCGCTGATGCCTACGCTTCGGCAAGGAACATCCCCCTCGCGGCGTTTGCATTCAAGGAGGGGGCGAATCCCCTTGATTGGATTAAGAGGGCGGATTTGTGTACCACGGACAAGGGAGGCACCTATACGGTCTATGTGGAGGGAGAGTTGGTCAAGGCGTGTCGGGGGGTCACCATCAAGCGGGACTTTACGACTATGACCGCTGAAGCTCGCCTCGGGCTAAAGGCGGAATGGGAGAAAGAGAATTGGATAGTTGAGGATAATAGTGGTGTGTTCACCATAACGATCCCTGCCCTGATCCTGTTCTCAGATTATGATCGGGCTACTTCGGATCAGGTAGAGGTGTTGCGTCAGGCGTTGGAATTGGGCAAGGAGAGGCTCGCGGACCCTATCACAGGAGAGTTGTTCCCAATCTGCAAGGGGACGCGGTTCATGTTCACCGCTAACAGCGGGGCAGATGGTGATGGTGGTCGCGGGAACATCACTCGTCCCAAGGACAGCTCGATTCTAAACAGGTGTCAGGCGATCTTTGCACCCCCGCCCTCGGCTAAATTCGAGAGGAAGGTAGTAGCGGCAAGCTACCCTCAGCTTACTGAGGATGAGGTCAAGCTCCTTGTGGACTGCACCCGCTCTGTTCGAGTGGTGGTTGAGGAACAGCACATGGGAATTGAGGTGTCCCTCCGCACCAGCCTCGCTTGGGCTAAGGCTACCCTTGAGTACAAGAGGGTCATGCCCTCTCTCGACTTCAAAAAGGCTATGAAAAGGGCTTTTGTCATCATCAAGGGTCATCTCTCTGAGGCTGTAAATCATAAGGCTCTTGAGGGGGCGATTGATCCCTACCTCCGCTCTGATGTGGTGGACGCTACGGCTAACCCCGCCGAGTGTCCTATCGACCGCTAAAAAATAAAGGGGGAGGGATGACCCCCTCAGGTGCAAAAGCTGTATCCCAATCCCCACTATCCAATATTAGTGGGGTGTGAGAAACGGATAGATGAACCAACCACCCGCCTGAGCGGGAGACTGAGAAGATAAGAACATGGACAACACGATCTACAAGGCTCTTAAAGAGATACTGCCCCTTAAGGGGTCGCTACAGGCTCCCGAGGGGCGGCGGGAGATTCTCAAGCATCTTGGGCAGGAGGACACTCATTGGGGCTACTACAATAATGGGAGTCTTCGGTTCCCAAATCTTGTGAGTCAGACCATCGCTCGCCTCCGAGAGGAGGGGTTGGTGTCTACCAAGGGTTGGACTTGGATGTGGAATCAGGTCAGCCCCCCTCAGGATGTCAGCCCCCCTCAGGCTATGGTGGTGGAAGAGACGGATGATCTCTTTGATGACCTAGAGGAAGAGGATGTTAGTTTCCTTTATGACCTCACCGATGAGATGACGCTGGCGGCGGTGGCGGCGGCTACGCCCTGTTTTGGGAAGTACCTTGAGAGAGACCCCGCTTGTAAGGGGTGTCCCCTTGCCAACTTCTGTGGGCAAAAGAATCAGGCGATCAAAGCTCAAAAGGCGGCTAGGTCAGCCTTGAATGCTGAGAATCAAGCCATCTTGTCGAATCTTGGGGTGAATCTAAAGACAATCAAAGCCAATATCCCCAAGACCGCTCTTATGCAGGAAGCGACTATAATCGTTGCCAAGTGTGACATAGATTGTGTGTGTAGTGGTGTTCGCCTATACGCTGGTGAGAATGTTGTGTTTGTCCCACAATGGGGCATCCTCCACAAGATTGTCTACGAGTCCCTGATCTCTTAATATCCCAAGCCCCACTATCCATTATTAGTGGGATGCTTGAGAGACAGATGAACCCAACCAACCCGCTTGAGCGGGAGACTGAGAAGAGAACATGAATAAGCCCTCTATAATTGAGACCGCCAACGCCACTTATAGGTGTATCCATGGAGCGGGCATAGCGACATACCCTGAGTATAAATATAACCCCTTTGGGGGCTATGACCCTTCTATTCTTTCCCGATACACGAACCTTATTGAGGTACAAAAGATGCAGGCGGAGTACGAGGAGAAGCTCCTCGGCACCTTTAAGGAAAAGGCTGAAACAAGCTGGAAAGACCTTCCTGTTATTATCGTAAAGGGGGGCAAGGAGAAGAAGGGTCTAGAGGGTTGGGTCTTGCACGAACAACAATCTCTTCATGCAACGGGGAAAGCTCTGTTGGTGTTTGATCCAAAAAACCAAAGGGATTGTTGGGCGGCAGATCATGCCGTGAAGCTGAGGGTTCCCGCTTGGGACGAATATGAGATGGTTTTGCTCAAAGAGATTAGCGAGTCTCAGCGTCTCGCACCCCTCTATAAGAGGGGGATGCGTGTTGCACTAAAGAGTGATCCCTCGGTTCAGGGGGTTCTCATGTACGATTGTTCCCTGCCGAATTGGAGTAAGGACGGTTTGCACCAATGTCGAGTCCAATGGTTTGCTAACGCGGATAAAACCTCTAATCAGGAGTACTTCCTGCCTCAGCTTCTCCAAATCCTCAACTAAGAGAGGGCTAGATGAACGACATTCGGATACTTGAGGATGTGAATCAACCCTCTCACATCCGTATAGACGCGGCTCGGCGTGTAGTTAAGAAGATGAACTCCGCTCGCCAAGCCCTTAATAAGTTCAAAAAAGAGCTAGAGGATCAGTACCCCGATGGGGGGTTTATTGAGACCCCCATCGGGACTACCTGTGAGATCGTTAAATTCGATCCAGCTCCCACCATCGAAAGCCTTGAGTATGAAACACTCGTCCAAGCTATAGGTGTTGATAACTTCAATAGATACATCTCAAATAGTTTCAACATCAGGTGGACATCCTTTAGGGATGCCCCCCCCGATATAAAATCCGCCCTTCAAAATCTTGCTCCCCCTCGCCCTAGCAACTATAAAATCACTTTCAAGTAGGATGCACGGGTCAAGTAGGCAGGACGGGTGATACGGGCAGGTCGATACGGGCAGGGTGACAGATTTCTAATAGTTCACAGGACTCGCCCCAACTATCCAATATCTAGGCAGAGCCCGCCTGATGATATTGGATAGTTGGGGATATTGGATAGTTGGGGATATTGGATAGTTGGGGATATTGGATAGTTGGGGATATTTAGTATCCCAAGGGGAGATGTCGGTTATTGGTGGTGTGTGACCCCCCTTAGACCCTCAGACCCTCAGACCCTCAGACACAGAGAGCAGAAGATGAAGCTGACAACAGAGCAGAAGATGATCAAGTACTATCTCACCCTCCGTAGCCGTAGCCGTAGTGTGGAGGGACTGCTGGCGGCGGATCAGGTGGCGGTTGATCTCGCGGTGTACTTTGACCACCCCTACACCCGCTCCAAGCCCTTGTGGGGATACCCCACACCCACCACAAGCCCTGATCTCAGCTTCTACGAGAAGCTCTCTGAGGCTGACTTCACCCGCTAAATAAATTATCCCAAGCCCCACTATCCATTATTAGTGGGGTGTGAGAAACGGATAACCCAACCCCCCAACAAAGAGAGAGACAAGATGATCATCAGCTTCAACAACAGCTTCAACACCCCCGCCCTCAACATCCCCGCCCACATCGAGGCGGCGGTTGCCGCCCTCCTCACCCCCAATGAGGATGCCTACTTTGAGGCTCTTGAGGCTTGGGATGCCATCGAGGGCGAGGAGAAGGCTCGCGTCGCTGTCCCCCGCTATGATAGGCGGGCTCCGGAGGAGTGGGAGGGGTGGTGAGCGGGGGGGTCTTGGTTTTTTCTCTTATTGTCTAACTAGGTCATTGTCTAACTACAAACAAAGAAAGGATAAGAAGATGCCAACTTTTACGCAGAGACAAAAGTTACGACATCCATCGCACACCCAGCCCAAGTCACCCTCATTACATAATCAAGGGACACATAGTGGGGTTCAGGAACTCCTTCTTCTTGTGATGGACAACGAGTCGGTTGACGGGCTTTTTATCCAATATCTTGTCCCAAAGGGCTAACCCGCGTATTAGATAGGTGAACCCCCCACATGGAGAGATACAACATGAGCAACTTCCACGCCCTCACCGTGACCGTCAACGCCCGCATCAACAACATCCGTGTGTGTATCCTCGCCGCCCTCGCCCTCGCCATCACCCTGTTGGTGGTGGGGTTGGTGGTTCAGGCGTTCACCGCCGCCCGCCCCTCCAAGGGGTATCTCTGCCCCTCAGTAGATGGGGTGGTGGGGAGAATCTACCATGTAAATAAGGTGGGTCGCCCCTACTTCATAGATGGGAAAAGAGCGTCCCGTGAAGAGTATCAGGCTTGTAAAATGGTCGAGCTTCCCCACCCTTAAGGGATGGGGGACTCACCCCTTAAGGAAGCCGAAGGTGTACACCCCATGCTCTAGGTGTTTGGATAACTCCCTGCACTTAGCTCTAAAGGCTTCATGCTCAGGTGTACCCTTTAAGAGCTTATTGAGCTGATATACACCCGCGTCCCAAGAGTTCAAATGGAGTGCAGGGTCTGCGTTCCTCCTCAATCCTATACACGCCGTATGAAGGGCTTTGAGGTCGGATAAGACCTCTTTAGCTAGGTCGGATAGTTTTAGACTAGGGAGGACTGATGCGAGGTATGGGTCGCCATTTTGAACCCATAGGGGTTTATCCGATTTAGGCTCTAGCTCGAAGAAGAAGCCCCCATCGTCTTGGCTAGGCTCCTCATCATCTGAGAGTAAGGGCTTGATAGGGTTATCCAAAGCGTCTTGGACTAAGAAATCAGCCCCATGAGCTTTATATAGATCGAGGGCTTCTTGTCGGGTGAGCCAAAAGAAGTGGTTATGGATATTCCACTTCTTGCCCTTATAATCTACGCCTCTCATAGAGGTGCAGTTATTCTTCCTGTAGACAAGGGCGTGGATATGGCAGTCGTCCACCCATTGTTCGTAGGCAGGGGTGAGAGGGTGGTCTTTATTAAGTATCCATTTACTCATAGTGAGACCTCTTTTATAGGTGTTGGGGACTAGGTACTCATCCTTCTGAGTAATCCAAGTACTCCCCACGAGCTTGCGGGCGGCATAGAGAGCGATAGCTCTACGCCAACCCTCTCCCTCCATGACTGATAACCCGTGTGCCATGGACGAACAACTAGAGGTTAGGAAAACATTTGTCTGAGAGTGAACGAGGCTATTTCCCGCTGTGGTCAAGTAAAGAAGGGAACCCTTAGCCATAGTCCCCCTTCCGTCTTGACCTACATTCAATCCACTCTTCATCTGAGGGGCATCAAAAGTCTCAACCCCCTTAACAGGCTCACGAACCCACTCGGAAGCTTCCCGACCCTCAGCTTGATAAATGGTCTTTACCCCTATTTCTCGGATACTATCCATTTATCAGCTCTTAACTATATCGCGGATGCTGATCTCTAGCTCCGCCTTGTCTGTTGAACCCTCACTCCACTTAATAAATGTCACTCCCCACAAATCGGATAAAGAATCAAAGTGGGAAGCCTGAAACATAAACCCTCCCCTATATTCCCATCTCGGATACCAATACTTTCTAAAAGACTGATAAGACCCTGAACTCATATACGAGATCGGGGCGAACACACCTATAGACCTCTTATCAAAGCCAAAGACCTCGCACACCCTCGTGGCTTGATATAAGAACTGCACATAAAGATTATTCGAGGGCTTGCCCATACCCTTACTCACCATCTCCCTTTTAGCCTCAGTTATGGAAATACCCGTCTTGCTCTTACCCGACTGAGTTATATCTCCCGAAGTCCCATATGGGGGGTTCATCATAAACACTATTCTTTTGCCCTCTGATGCAGCTTTCCTCAGCTTTTGGATAACCCCCTCGGGTAGGTCTGAAAAGTTACCCTGAGCGTTAAGGAAGTCGTATTTGAAGCACAGGGCTTTAGTCCCCTGCTCGGCTTCAAGAACACCCACCTCCACATCTTGAAGGGTGGATAGGATAAGATCAGAAAATGGATAGTCCCTCGTGAGGTTTCCTGATCCTGCACAGCAGTCCCATACAAGGCACTCATCACGCCAATCAGGGCCTAGAGTTTTATCCATTTCTAGGTGAGCCTCGTCAGCCCATATCTTAGGGGTATAGAAGCTCCCCGTCATTTTGCGGTCTTCTTCCTCGAAGGTCTGATCTAGGTCGTGGCTCATCTATCATTCTCCTTTATCTTCCAAGATATTACCCTAGACTATCCGTATCCCACACACCTACTATCCATATTAGTGGGGCGTGAGAGATAGAGACCCAACCCCCCCCGACAAAGAGAGATATAAGATGAGCAACCTCTTGAACGATGTCACTCAGATTCTCAACATCGCTCACGCCGTCTACAACGAGGAGTTGGCTGAGATCAAGCCTCATGGGGGCGAGGTGTTGATGACCTCCGCCAGCTTCGAGGACGCAGGGTGGCTCAATGCCACCTTCTTGATTTTCTTCCTCCCCGAAGCCCACGAGATCGCCGCCTTCTCAAAGGCTGTGGGCTCACGCCTTGACTCGTTTGGTCCCTATGGGAATAGGTTGGCTTACACCGACCTCCATGAGGGTGAGGATTGCCTCAAGATCACCTTCACCTATCGAATGGGGGCGTGATCATGAGGATGGTCTGTGTGTCAGACACACACGAACTCCACAGGGAGTTGATCCTCCCTGATGGGGATATTCTTATCCATGCAGGAGACTCTACCTATGTGGGTGATCCTGAGAAGTTGGCAGACTTTATAGATTGGCTTAGTTCTCAGCCCCATAAACACAAAGTCTTCATCGCGGGTAACCATGAGGTCACTCTAGATAAAGACCTAGATGAGAAATACATCGCCCGACGCTTCGGCATGGTCGGTGATTTTCAGGCGATACGAGACTTTGTATCTAGACACCGAGAGGGAGTACATTATCTCCTAGACCAAGAAATAGAAATAGATGGTCTGAGGATATATGGTGCCCCTTGGCAGCCCTCATTTGGAGGATGGGGCTTCAATCGGGCTCGTGGGACTCACATCTCTGAGAAGTGGAAGAAGATACCTTCAGGGATAGATATCCTCGTGACGCACGGACCTGCGTATGGGAAGAGAGACTTATTGGATACCTATGAGCGGGTGGGTTGTTTAGACCTGCTCAGGGAAATAGAGGAAAGGATAAAACCTCGCGTCCATGTCTTTGGGCATATCCATAATGGATATGGTGTGTCTGAGAGTGAGGGTGTGGTTTATATCAATGCGAGTTCTTGTGGTGAGGACTACACGATAAGAAATAAGCCCATCGTGTATGACCTAGACGCTAAGGTAAATTGAGTGTTACATTGGCTGATAATCGGATAAGTTTGGGGTTTAGGGGAGTACGGACGACAGACTCTCCGAGATAGGACTCTTATTTCCGCAAGAACCCGAAGGTGTACACCCCACCCTCAAGCTGACTCGCCAACAGCTTATGCTTCTTGCTCAATGCCTCCCAATCACCCTTCAACGCAGGCTTCTCATTCCACAGCTTCTTCATCTGATACACCCCCGCGTCCCATGCCGTCAGATGCAAGCTCTTATCCACATCATCTCCCTCCCTATAGGGGATCGTCTTCAGGTACAGGGCGTTGAGGTCATCCAACACATCTCTCGCAAGGGGGGAGAGATTGAGACTCGGCAGAACATGAGAGAAATAAGGGTCTCCATTCAGCTTCCAAGCTGGGGTCACGCTCTCCCCCTCTATGCTCCCCTTCTCCTCAGCGGTGTAGGGGATCGGGTGATTTTTAGCGTCACGATAGAGGGCGTTGGTCATGCTGTAGTCTGAGACGGCTTGGGTGCGGGTACGCCAAAAGAAGTGATTGTGGATATCCCACTTCTTCCCCTTGTAGTCCACATCACGCATAGCCGTCATGTTGTTCGAGCTATGGAGGAGTCCATAGATGTGGCAGTCGTCCACCCATTGCTCATAGTCAGGGTGAGATGTGTTGGGGACAAGGTACTCGTCTTTCTGAGTAGCCCAAGTATCCTTAGACAGCTTGCGGGCGGCATAGAGAGCGATAGCTCTACGCCAACCCTCACCCTCGGTGACTGAGTTGCCCCCGTTCCCGTTTGGAGAACAATGGGGCGTGAAGTAGACTAATTGGTTTTGTTGAATGCAGTTTGCATGATTCGTAAAATACATTAAGCTATTTTTTGTTTCTACCCCACGGAGTACACCCTCAGTCTTAAGCGAAAGACCACTCTTCATCTGCGGGGCATCAAAGGTCTTCAGCCTCTTGATAGGCTCACGAACCCACTCGGAAGCCGTCCTACCATCAGCGTTATACATCTCCTTCACCCCCGTAGAGACAATCGTCTCCCCCACCTTATCCTTAAGGGTCATCGGCAGGTCAGCCTTCTTATCCGTCGTCCCCTCATTCCACAGGGTGAACGAGATACCCCATGACCCCTTCACATCAGCGAAGTGAGAGGCTTGGAACATAAACCCTCCCTGATAGGCGTACTTCCCGTAGAAATAATCTCGAAACCCCTCAAAGCTCGGTGAGGTCATGAACAGAGTAGGGGAGAAGACCGCGATGGTCTTCTCCTTGTAGCCATACTCAGCGGCTACCTGCTCGCATTGAAATAAGAACTGAGCGTAGAGTTGCTGAGAGGAAGCACCGATCTTAGCGGTCTTCATCGCCTTATTGACTTCGGTGAGGGCAACCCCCTCTTTGGAATCTTCACCCTTGACACCTGCGGTGGCATAGGGGGGGTTGATAAGAAATACGAGTCGCTTACCCTCAGCGGCACCCTTCTTCAAGAGGGCGACAACGGATTGGGGGAGGCGGTTCTCTTTAGGGTTTCCGTCAGAGTCGAGGAGACCCTCAAAGAAGGGGGATTGGCTTTCTTGGTTGAGGAAATCGAGTTGGAACTTCTTAGCTCCGCTATTGTAGTCTTCCTTCTTCATGATGCGGACATCGGGTTCCTCAGCGGTGGAGAGGATAAGATTGGAGAAGGGGTAGTCGCGGGTGAGGTTGCCTGTACCTGCACAGCAATCCCACACGATATATTTCTCACGCCAATCGGAGCCGAGTTGAGCGGAGAGGAGGCGATGGGCTTCATCGACCCACAGGCGAGGGGTGTAGAACGCACCTTGCCGACGACGGGCATCGTCCTCGATGATGCGATCTCTCATGCCCACGAGGGTGTCGATTTCTTTTGCGGATAAGCCTCTCTCCCTGCGAGAGAAGAATATATCCATAGCGTTGAGATTTACTTCATATTCTTTGTTCTCAATGAGGACACGATTCTTCTTAGAGGGGATATCGTAGACATACTTGCTTGACCCTTCCCCATAGAAGAGGCAACTAAAGAAGATATGTGTCATTTCAACGGGCGTGTATTTCCCCTCGGGGATGATGTGTTGAACCCAATGCTCGAACATGGAGGAGATGTTATGCTCATTAGGGCGAACCTTTTTTGCACACCCCTTAGCCAACTCTTCACAAACCTTTTTTATCCAATCCCCTGAGACCGACATAGAACTACAAGCGTGAGTGGGGTCAGCGTCAATATCGAGGTTCAGCTTGGGGTCAGGGTTTGAGGGGGCTCGATTCCAATCAATGGGTGCGGAGAGAAAGGATAAAACTTTTGAAGTGGGGAGTGCAAAACACACTTCTTCATCAGCGACAAAGAGAACATTGGGCATGGCAGTACCCTTCTCCTCAAATCTCTTGAGGTAGTACACCATCTGACCCAAGACATTCAGCCGTGCCTTAATCTTTTCATTTAGGTTTTTGTCGTACTTAGCCTCGAACAACACTCGGACGCTCTCCCACTCCACCATGCCGTCTGTCTCAAAGCCTGAACCTGTGGGTGTGGTGAAGAGAGAGCCTGTAGCCGACTCTATGAGTCTTTTGAAGTGAAGCTCTACATCTTTCTCACAGGCGGCTTCGATTTTAGAAGTGGTCTTGGATAACTTCTTCATGTGTTTGTCTTTCTTGGTCACATTTTTAATGGGAAGTTAGGTTATTAAGAAACTGCTCGTCTACCGCCCCCCCATTTATTTTAACAAATATCAAAAATAAGTGGGGGCGGGGTAGCCGCCCTCCGCCGCTGTCCTACTTCGGGTGAACTTATCCGTTTGATTCCCCTTTGGGACATAGGCGGGACCCCGTGAACAGCGTGCAAACATTTCGAGGTATCCCCCCTGCGACCGTTTCTCAACTAGAGCATAAAATTCCTCAGGTTTACGCGAGTGTTCTCGTTTATTCGCGTGGATAACGCTGCTGATGTCATTGGGTTCAGTTCGCACAGCGAAGCCCCTACCGCGTGTTGCGAACAGACAAATCTCATGCTGTTGCCTAAAATAACGCCCGAGTCCGAAACTTTGTTTCACCCAAACGATATTTGTTTTATACACAAATCCGAGTTCGGCAATAACACGCAGGGCATCCACGAGAAAGTTATTCGTGGTCCACAAGTACAGGTGTTGATCCTCGCTGTGTGTTTCCTCGGCGTACCAATGTTTCATAAGCTCAATGATTGCGTCAGTCTTCATCAGGGGGTAGTGCTTATCAGCACCCCTCTTCACTTTGCCTCCGCCCTGCTCATTCCACGGCGGGTCCGCGATAATTGTGCGTATCATCTTTATCCTTTCTGTCTGCTGTCAGTTTCATCTTCTCTGACCTCCTCTGTGTGTAAAACTATCCACACGCACACCTAGAGATTCAAGTATCAGATCATATAAATCAAGAGCGTCTGAAGTGGGGGGTTTCTACGGAATAAATATTACGGACGGGGTGTCCGAAGTAGAAGACTGTGTAGAATGTGCCTTTGAGGAGGGAGTCTTTGGGGGACCATGTTTCAGGGGGGTTCCAAGCGGCTCTATTATTGAATTCGGAGATGGTTTTTGATTTGAATGCGGCGTTGGGAGGGCGAATCCGAGCCCTGAGATTGAAGATTCCATCAATGTTCCTCCTTTCGGGGGATTGTCGGAATTCCCTCGTCTAGCTTGTAAACACTTAGACGACCTCCCCTTATCAAAAACAACACCCTCTTGTACTCAGCTCGACTCAAATCCCTTATCCTACATACACCCAAATTGGATAGTGGTCTGTCTTGTGTGTTGCCTATGTAGGTTATGTGCTTATCGTCCATACATACAACCACTCTATAGTGAGAGTATGTCCCATACAACCCATACAATAATCCACACATCATCAGCGGAAACAACATAGATGTTATCTTCATCATTCTCCGTAAAGACTCATTAACAAGAATGGATTCTCTATCACACTCCGTAAGAGATCAACCATATCCATAAGCGTATAGGAATGACTCCTCTTATCGAGTTCACTCTCTAAATGGAAATCAGGCGAAGGCATCTCTTTCATCTCTCTCACCCATAATCTCTCTCCGCTCGCTACTGACTTCACCAGCCTATGATTACCATCCACTATCACACCCCCACACACCAATATCGGATAAGACAAATCCGCCTTCAAGACCCTCGGTAGATGCAAATAAGGAGTCTCCTCTCCCCATGTCCACCCGTCCAATAGACCATCAGGCAATACCCACTTATCCGTAGGGGGAATGTCCGCTGTCACCTCCCATAGCCGACTCACATACCACCCCTCCCCCTTCTCATTCACATGAATCGCCCCTCCCCCTCTATGGTCACTCATCAGCCCACTTCGGCTTCTTAGCAGGGTGACCCCACAGCTTCACCTCCTTGAGGGTGAGAACATCCCTCAAGGTACAGGGAGGGCGTGTAGGGTCAAAGAGGTTCACCCCTGCCGTGGGGCTGACCCCCCCTTCGAGGAGCTTGAGATTGATGTTGAGCGGGTCCACCCCGCTCCGTACACTCAGAACACGCATCGCCCCACTCTCATCGCCCACATCCCCAAGCCAACCCGTACCTCCACATTCGGGACAGGCGTGAGGAAACTCCGCCTCGACCGCGTTCTCGATGACATCGAGATCGAGATCGTCGATGTTGGCGATGAGGAACTTGATGTTGTTGGTGTTGTTGGTGTTGCTCATGTTCATTTCTCTCTTGGGTTTGGTTTATCTCTCACACACCCCACTAATACTGAATACTTTAGGTTGGGATACTCTAGCCGTCACCTAGATGTACATCACTCAAACCATCTCTGTACATAACCACCCAAAAAGAATCCAAAATGTACCCCATGAAATTCCACTCAGCCAGCTTTGCTTCTCATTTTCGGGGCTTTTCATCTCATTAGGAGCTAGCCGAAACCACACCCTTTGGGGGTTTTCCACCTCATTTTGGGGGTTGTCCACCTTATTTTTGGGGCTTTCCAACTCATTTTGGGGGTTGTCCCTCTCACTTTGGGGGTTGTCCCTCTTATTTTGGGGGCTTTCGACCAGGATTAGGGAGGATAGTTGGTCTGTGGTGATTGTGTCGGGAAGCGTGGTTCGATGATCGTAGATAGCCCCTCTGAGATTAGCCCCTTCTAGGTTAGCCCCCTTAAGGTTAGCCCCCCTGATGTCGGGTCCCTGCCAATCACGGTGCCACACACCCCTAAGATCAGCCCCCTCTAGGTCTGCCCCTCTGAAATTAGCCCCCCCACCTAGGTTCGCCCCC
>Ga0194116_10003934_pt1 | contig 17444 bp, 14 predicted proteins | sample TA2MahsurfametaG_4_FD_148617 | JGI IMG/M metagenome (GOLD analysis project Ga0194116, IMG submission 148617) | Freshwater microbial communities from Lake Tanganyika, Tanzania - TA2015008 Mahale S9 surface | ecosystem: Environmental > Aquatic > Freshwater > Lake | place: Tanzania: Lake...
AATCCCCAATCCCCAAAAAATTATTTATATAACAAAAGATATTTATTTTAAAGATTTATCAGCAGAATTTATAATTTATGCTTTTAATAGACATCAAAGAATAATAAGTATTTAATAAAATCAAATTAAAAATTTATTTAATTTATTATAATGGAAACGATTGTGAAAGAATATACAACATATTTATATGACATTGTATAATATACATTAATTATAGGGTTTAGTAAACTTGGAATCAATTAAAAATTTTATTGGATTAGTAAATAATTTATTTGCAGAGCACAAAATAAACAATAATCAAAATCATTATCATGATGAAATTAAAATTAGAGAAATTTTATTGAATGCGCTCACAACATTTATGTCAAATATGTCATATGAAACAAGAAAATCAATGTCTTCAGATATTTTTAATAAATTCCAAGAAAATAGAGACTTTGAGAAAATAAAGAAAGTAAAAGTCTTATTCAAAATCTATTCAAGAAAATTAAGAATTTTAGAAAAAAAATTTTTTGATCAGTGGAAGAGTTCAACATCTAATAATATTTTAAATAATTCTAAGACTCCTAAGAAGAAAAAACAGAAATCAAATTTAGAGTATTTTTGTAACTGTTATTGTTCATTTTTTAAATTTTTTATTATAATTTTTTTTATATTTATAATTATCTACTTTTAATTTATACAAATCTTTTCGATTTTTTAAATCTCTGATCAATATAGCTTAGGCTTAAGCAATACTAAAGAAAACAGTTGTGTAAGTATCAGCAATTTTAATGTTTCTGGAACGATATGTCCTAGGAGCCAGATGGGATATGAAACAACAATATCTCTCAAAGAAAAAGAAGAACTAAAAGAATGCACTTTTAAGCCAAAAATCAAAAAAATTGATTTCAGTTATGAAACTAATAACCAAAATAGAAGCGTTGGTATAGACACTTTTACAAGATTATATACAGATCATGAAAGATACAATGCTAAAAAATTAATGAAAACTTTACAAAAAGATTTTAGAGATTCAAAAATTAACAGTTTTTCTCCTAATTTAACTATGAGTTTAAAAATGAATATGAGCCACTCTTTACAATCTAAAAATTTTTTTGAAAGATTAAATCAAGTAAATTATATTTATAAAATAGAAAATTTCATAATGTTTTCAAATTAACTACATAATATTTTGTTGAATTAAATTTAATTTATATATTTTTTCTATTTTAAAATAAGGACAAAAACAATTTTTTTATTTTAAATTTCTGATAATAGTATGAAAAAATAAATCGCATGAAAAAAGATGATATACGAGATTCAATGGAAAATCAATTCAATAGTATATGCACTTTTTCTCCTCAAACAAATTTCAAAGAATTGATTTTTAATGAAAGCTCAAAGTCAGTATATAAGCGACTTTTCGAGGATCATTCAAGAAGAAAATATAATTCACAATTAAATTTAAAAAAAGTAGAATCTGAATGCGAAAATATGGCAAATAAAAAACATTTAAAAAATTTAGACCGAAAAAGAATAGAAAAATTGTATTTAGATCATAAAAAAAACAAAGTTCATAAAACTGTTTTACAAAAAAATTTTGATGAACAAGCTGGAATAACATTCAAACCTTTAATGCCAAATGTGGATAAATATGAAATTACGAATGATTTCTATCAAAGAAATGACATATTGCTGCATAAAAAAAATATTTTTTCTGATTGGTATCAGAAAATTTTAAAAGAAAATTTTGAAACAAAAAAGAAAAGCTATACAGTAGAACAAGCCGACGAGATAAAGAACAATATTATTGAAAGGCTTTATAAAAAAGATTTGCAAAAAATTATTGACAAAAACCAATTTAATTCAGAAAAGGAAAAATTTGATTATAAATTGGATTTAAGAAATAATCAGAATTTATATAATACAGAGGTATATCAAAACTATCCTAAAAATAATAGCTCGAATAATTATACAAAAATAAACAATAAAAAATCAAGTTATTTTGATATGAATTCCTCTAGATCCAAAAGCAAAAATAGCACAAAAAATAATAATGGTACAAATACCAACAATAATTTGAATAATTCAGGGAATATACTGAGCAGCTCATCAAATTATTTTAATAATAATAACAATTATAATAGCATCGGAATGAGATTTAGTTTTAAGAACGATTATCAAATGAACGCTTATGGAAAAAATCCAGAAAAACAAGAGTTATTAAATTCAGATTACATGGGAAATAGTGAAAATGAAAGCAATCAAAAAACCATTAAAAATTTTAATAATAATTTATCGAATAGATCCAATAATTATGATTCTAATAATAATTTCAATTCAATTTCAAAAAACGAAGAATCTAATAATGAAAATGAAGGATCAGTCATTACTGAAATTGAAAATAATAATTTGGAAAATTCCTCAAGAAAAATCACAGACAAAAATAACAGAAAAAATTATAATAAATCAGTTAATGAATATGATCTCATAAGAAAAAATCTGACTAATGATAATATTTCTAATGATAAAAAATTCAAAACAATTGATAATACTCTCTCTACAAATGGGAATATAAATATAAGTAATACACATCAAAATAGAAAACCTAGGGATAGTGAGGCCCTTTTGAATCATTTCACTAATAATAAAAACAAAAATATTAATAAAAAGGATTTTAATTTAAACAACAATTTTAATCAATCAAACAACGTAAATACTAATGAAGCTGCTGTTAAAAATAATATTTATAATAAAGGTTTTAATACTGAATCAAATAATAATCTAATTTTAAATCATATTTCGATTGCTTCTCCAGCAAATATACTTAGTACGAAATCAACTAATAATTATGGTGGAAATTCTAATAATAATTTTAGTCCAGTATTCTCAAACAATGATCAATTTAATGGAGAAAATAATAATTTTGAATCTATAAATCAAGAATATGAAAGAAAAATTCAATTAAAATAAAGAAAATCAAAAGATAATAATATATTTACCAATTTAATTCAATTATATAAAAATATCTATCTTCTGAAGAAATTTAATAAATTTATTATGATAAGGATTTTATCTAAAATAATAAGATATATTTAAAAAAAAATTCTAATTCTAATGTATACATAACTATCATTATAAATGTATTGATTATTGAATATTTAATTATTTACCTAGTACTTTTTGAAAAGCCTTCTTTATAATATTTGACTAAAGAAAACCCTACAAATCTTAATCGCTCAAGAGTCTAAGCAGTAATCCTTCTTTTCATATTTAAATATTGAGTATCTATTAATATTAATTGCCTTATAAATTATATCAAAACTTTAATCATTAAAAATATTTAAAATATAATTAATTTTAATTTTCTAATTTGAAAATATTTAAAATGGAAAATATTCTGATAAACACCAATGACGGGATCAAGTATATGTATAATAAAATTCAAATTTAAAATAAAAAAAAATAATTTAATTAAGATGAAAATTCATATTTTTGTATTTAGTTTATGATATTATTTTACAATAAAGCGATAAAATTCAGTTTGGTATCTTATCAAGCTCAGAAATAGCAAGAATGTCTTGCACTGAGTTAGTCAATAGAGGGCTTTATAATGATAATAAAGAATCAATTCCTTATGGGCCTCTAGACAATAAATTGGTATTTAAACTTTTTAAAATATTACTATAAAATATATTAGTGATTTAACTAATATATAATAATTCTTTGAAATTAATCATGATTTTCATACTAAAAATAAATCCAGGGTGTAAATGAAAAAGGAAAATCATGTGAAACTTGCTTCAAAAAAATTGCGGATTGTCCAGGTCATTTTGGTTTTATTAGACTGGAAATTCCTATCTTTCATATTGGGTATTTCAAATATATCATTAATATTCTTCAATGTATATGTAAGGATTGCTCAAGAATATTATTACCGAAAGAAGAAAAAGAAATATTCAGAAAATCCCTGAGAAGAAAAAATTTATCCAGTATTGCAAGAGAAAAAATTTTCAAAAATATAATTTTGGCTTGTAAAAAAATAAAAAAATGTGAAAATTGTGATGCTTATAATGGTACAGTAAAACATTCTCAAGGAACTGATGCCACTTTACTTATACATGATAAATATAAGTAAGTTTTTATTATTTATTATTTTATCATTAAAAGAAATATTTTCTCAGATGAAAAATTTTTATAAAATAGAATTTAAAATAAACAGCCAAAAATTAAATCCAGATGCTTTTGAGCAATATAAACAAAAATTTGAAAGTGCTGGTGTTTTTAATAAAGAAATTGAGAATATTTTCAATAATAAACTTTATGAAGAACTTTCTTCACAAAAAGTTTTCCATCTTTTTAACAAAATTCCGAAAGATGAAATCATATTTTTTGATATGAATTACAACTTTTCAAATCCTATAGACTTGCTAGTTCAGTATGTTATTGTTCCACCTCTTAGTATAAGGCCTACAGTCCAAGTTGGTTTTGGAACTACTAACGAAGATGATCTTACAATAAAAATAGGAGAAATGATTCATTTAAATAAATTAATAAGACAAAATTTAAATGAGGGACAAAACACTGTAAAACTCTTTGAAGATTTGTCTCTGCTTCAACATACTCATGCTCAATATATCAATTCAGATACGAAAGGTTTAAACAAAAATATTTTAGGATCAAAGCCTATCAGATCTCTTTGCACAAGGCTTAAAGGTAAAAATGGGCGTTTTAGAGGAAATTTAAGTGGAAAAAGAGTAGATTTTAGTGGTCGTACAGTCATTTCTCCTGATCCCAATCTCAAAATAGATCAAGTAGGAGTTCCTGTTTTAATTGCTAAAATTATGACATTTCCTCAAAAAGTATTCAATCATAATATCAATGAAATGAGAAAATTTGTGTTAAATGGACCTGATATTTATCCAGGAGCTAATTTTGTGGAACAAACAAATGGAAATAAGATATTTTTGCAATTCACTTCTAGAAAAAAAATTGCTGAAGAATTAAAAATTGGAGATACTGTTGAAAGGCATTTAATTGATGATGATATTATACTTTTTAATAGACAACCAAGTTTACATCGTCTTTCTATTATGGCTTTTAGAGCGAAAGTTCTTCCTTGGAGAACTCTAAGATTTAATGAGTGTAATTGCACACCATTTAATGCTGATTTCGATGGTGATGAAATGAACTTGCATTTACCCCAAACAGAAGAAGCTAAAGCAGAGGCCCTTTATTTAATGGGAGTCAAAGAAAATTTAATTACTCCAAAGAATGCTGAACCACTTATTGCTGCAACTCAAGATTTCTTAACAACCTTTTATTTAATAACACAAAAAGATTTCTTTTTAGATAGATCTCATTTTTTCATGTATCTGACTTATTTCAATGATGCAAATGAAAAAATAGAGATCCCACCTCCTTGTCTTTTAAAACCTAAAGAACTATGGTCTGGAAAACAGCTTTTTTCTTTATTACTTAGACCGAATAGAAGATCAAGAGTAATTGTGAATTTGGAAGTGAAAGCTCGAAATTTTTCAAAGAAATTTAAGAAGGATGAGTTTAGATGTAATAATGATGGTTTTGTTATAATAAAAAATTCAGAACTATTAACAGGCAATATCTGTAAAGCAAGTATTGGAAGTGGATCTAAAGTTAGTAGATTAATTTTGGTTTAAAATATAAAAGTTACTTACTTAAAAATATTTTAAAATTTAATTTTTGAAAAGAAAACTTTACTTTCTCTATTTTTAAATTTAAACAAAAGGCTGGGATTGTATTTGCTCTTATTAAAGATAATAATGTACATATTACTGCTGAAGTTCTTTCAAGAATAGCTAAATTTTCTTCTCGTTGGATAGGGAATTATGGCATGTCTTTAGGAATAAGAGATGTTTATCCAAGACAAGATTTATTAGAAAAAAAAGAAGAATTAGTCTCGATCTGGTAAATTAAAAAGATAAAATATTTGAAAATTTTAAAGAAAGATTGAAATTTTTAAAAAATATAATAGCTATCAAAAATGTGATGAGTTCATTGAACAGTACAATAAAGGCCAAATTCAACTTAAAGCAGGTATGAATGCTGAGCAATCTCTTGAAAGTATCTTAAATAAAACTCTATCAGATGTAAGAGAAACTATTGGTGGTTTTCTTAGAACTACACTACCAAAATCTAATTCTCCTTTGATTATGGCTGTTTGTGGTTCAAAAGGTAGTGATATCAATTTATCACAAATGATTGCCTGCTTAGGTCAGCAAATTGTAAGTGGTCAAAGAATCGGTGATGGATTTTACAATAGAACTTTACCACATTTTGAAACATATTCAAAATACCCTGCTGCTAAAGGATTTGTTAAAAATTCATTTTACACTGGTTTAAACGCCACCGAATTTTTCTTCCATACAATAGGTGGAAGAGAAGGTCTTGTTGACACAGCTGTTAAAACTGCTGAAACTGGGTATATGCAAAGAAGACTTGTAAAAGCTCTTGAGGATTTGACAGTACAATATGATGGAACAGTAACAATCAGTACTGGAGAAATCTTACAAGTAAAGATAATAAAAATTTAACTAAATAAATGATTTTTATAAAATTATTTATTTAAAAATTCACTTTTAAAACAATTCATTTCTTTATTTAGTTCACGTATGGAGATGACGGTATTGATCCAATGAATGTTGATGATGATAATAAAATTATAAATATGAATCGTTTATTACTTATGACTCAATCCATCTGTCCCAGAAAGAAATATGAAAAATGTCTGTCTATTGGTGAAATACGTATACGTGTTTCAGATCTTTTAAAATCTTATCCAGAATTAAATAAATTTTCAGACAATGATTGGTCTCAGAAGAAATTTGTTGAAGATATTAAAGAATTTTTTGAAAAAAACATAATTAAGAAAATATCAGATGCAAAAGAATTTATGATAAATTCTTTATATAATAAGATGAATCAAAACCAAATTAATCAAACAAATTTAATAATTGATGGTATTGCAGATCAAAATGAATTATCAATTTTTGAGAATTTAAAATTCAATAAAGATACATTTATAGAAACATTCCAAAACGGGATTATAAATATTACTGAGAACCAAATTAATGAATTTTTCCGAATTTTAGTTAAAAAATACAATAAAGCTAAAATAGTTCCTGGAGAAGCTGTTGGAGCAGTCGCAGCTCAATCTATTGGAGAACCAGGAACCCAAATGACTTTAAAAACTTTTCATTTTGCTGGAGTTGCATCTATGAATATTACTTTAGGTGTTCCACGTATTAAAGAAATAATAAATTCTACAAAAACAATTTCGACACCTGTTATATATGCTGAATTAGTTGATAAAAAGGATTTGATTGCAGCTCGAATTGTAAAAGGTAGAATAGAAACAACTAAACTATCAGAAATATTGGAATATATAAAAGAAGTAATGTCTCCAAAGGGATGTTATTTAAAATTAAAGTTAGATAAAACAGCAATTGAAAATCTTAAATTAGAAGTTAATATGGAAAAAATTAAAGAATCAATATTAACAACAAAAAAACTCAAGTTAAAAGAAAAGCATATATTTATCGAAAGTCCAAGCAAAATAAGAATAGAGCCCTATGATTGCACTAGAGAAAATCTATATTTCACAATGCAATTAATTAAAAAAAAATTGCAAAAAGTAATAGTTACTGGAATACACACTATTTCAAGAGCAGTTATTAATAAAAAAGAATCCGAAAAAGATGGATTACAATATAATCTAGCCATTGAAGGAAGTGGATTAAATGAGATTATGCGAATCCCTGGAATAGATCATAAGAAATGTATTTCAAATAATATTATGGAAGTTGAAAAAGTATTAGGTATTGAAGCTGCAAGGAGTACAATTATTAATGAAATAAAATTTACTTTTTCTGGTCATTCTATTCACGTCGACAATAGACATTTACAACTTATTGCAGATTTAATGACATTCAAAGGAATTGTTCTAGGATTTACAAGATTTGGTATCTCAAAAATGAAAGACTCTACACTAATGCATTCTAGCTTTGAAAAAACAACAGATCATTTATATGAAGCAAGTTTCCATTCTAGGAATGATGTGATAAGTGGTGTATCAGAATGTATAATAATGGTAAAATAAAATTATTTTTTAAATAAAATAAAGAACATTTTTGAATTTACCAGATGAGAATTTTATATACTTTTAAAATTTTTATCTTTTTAATTTTACATTTTAGGGTAAAATGATTCCTTTGGGAACAGGATTATTTAAAACATTGTATGATTCTAAAAAACATAATGAAAGTTTAAAACTAATGCAAGAAAAAAAAGAAAGAAGCCAATTTATTGAATCAAATAAAAATGGATTTAAAGATTTAGCTCCAAATTTGTATTTAAACGGTAATAAAGAAAATATAGTAGAAGAAAAATTAATGAGAAGCTCAAATATTTTAAATAAATCAGAAATTCAAACAAAATTAGATTTCAACCTAATAGAATTTATTAACTAATGCAAAAAATTTACAAAATATAATCAGGATAATCTTCGATTAGTTATAATTATTTTTATAATTAATAAATTATTTAAAAATTTTGGTTTAAATGATTATGGAAAACATATTTAGCTTTAAATAAATTAAAAGTCAAATTTTTTTGACTTCTCCTAATGTGTATTAATATTTATTCTAAAAATAATAAATAATAATCTTTAAAAAGATAAATTTTTCATTTTAATAATAATTTCAAGAAAAATCATTTTTATGAAATCTATAGATTTAATAATTTTATATAGTTAAGTGAATTAATAATACTTAACCCATTAATGAGCAAATATCGACAAATTAGCAATTTATGAAAACTCATTTATGTTATTTATCAAATTGAATGGTGTTTCTAATTATAAATTATTCAAATAATTAAATAATATATATAAATAATTTTCTGAAGTAAGTAAATTATGAAATAAATATCAAAGAATCATTTAATAAAATTGACTTTATTTAAATTATGCTTTTTCTCAATTTTAGTAGTAATTTTACTAATTTATTTAATTTAATCATTTATTTTCAAATATTTAAAAAATGAGAAAGTTACTTCAAGTTTATTATTTATATTTATCGAAACCAACAATTATGTTGATTACATTTTATTTTGATCTCAATTATTTTTCCATTTCGCAGTTCCCTAATAATTATTTTAAGAGTCTGTATTTATTTACATTTTTAATAAAACCAATTTTCTATTTGGGCTTGCTAATTGGATTTACAATAAATTCAAAGACTTATAAATTCAAAGATTTAATTATAACGATATTCATTCTATTAAATATTTTTTTTGGTTTCCCTATAAAAGAATTTAGTGAAATTTTTTGTATCAACGCATTAAATGAATTTTTTGAAGGAAAGCAATATATACTAAAAGAATATGTTTTGAATCATTTTATAGTCAATTTAATTATAGAAAATATTCCTATAATTTTATTTGTTTTTATTAACAATTTAATGATAGGTAAATTCTACGAACAAGTGGAGGGTCCTATAATTATAAATATTTTATCAATTTTAATTAATGGATTTTTTATTTCTTGTATTTTCTGAAGAAAAAAAATTGTATTGTTTATACAAAAAATACATGTTCCAATGATGAACTTTTTGAATTCTTACTTTCTATTTGGGGTATTGAAATTATGTGTTTTAGAGTACATTTTATTAGAGGTTTAAGATTTATATATATCTTTAATAATAAAATTTACAAAACCATTATAAAAAATATTTTAAAAAATCATTCTTTTTTTTGTAATTTTTTAAAATTATCGACTTGTCTGTTTTTATAAATTCAAAAAGCTATTTATATTTCAATTTCAAAACATTATCTATTAATAATTCAAAATAATTTTTCCATTTCTTTAAAAAATTTAGAATAAAATCATCAACAATCGTGAAAATTGTAAAAATTTAAATAAATAAAATATTCGTTAATTTTTCATAAAATTAATCTATTCTCCTATTTAGAAATATATAAAATAGAAATTTTTCAACGAGTACTTTATATTAAAATTAATCTAAAAGAAATCTTTTTATTTTTTTAAACCAGTCTCTTGAATTAATTCTTTAAATTTAATCATAATTTCAGAAGAAACAAACCACTTATTTTCTTGAATATCCTCCATATACTTTATTATAGTATTTTTATCTTTATTTGTTAGCTTACTTATTTCACTTTTAAAAAATTCTTGCTTTTTACTTGAAATAAATTGAAATAATTTTTCTCTTAATTTCTGTCTTACTCCTTCTACTTGACCTGATTCTTTATATATTCCAATTGCAAAATTTAAATCAATATAATTTGTAGAAAGTATTTCATTTATAGTATTTTCCAATTCCATGACTTTTATTAAATCATCTTTTAATAAATCTCTTTGTTTATATAACGAAATGAAATTATCTTTTGTTCTAACTCTGAATGTATTTGTAGTTTTGTAAAAGGTCTTTAGATTATCTCTGCTTATAATTGATTTATTTAGTGTTTCATCTCCTTCAGTTTTCCTTATAGATTCATAGTTTTCAATTTGTTTTTTAATTTCTTCATTCTTTTTCCAAATGCTAAATTCATTCAGTATTACTTCTATAATTTATATATAAAATAAACATTTTATTAAATTAAACAAAGAAAATTTAAAAAAATTTTTAAAATTAGAACTTAAATACTCTGGTCAACATTTTTTAAATTATCTTTTTTGATAATTCGCTCTTGTTCTGTATAGTGTAAGAATTTTTTTATATAATAACTTTTATGATGTTCTGGATTAGCTATTACAGGCTTTTTATAACTCTCTATTTTGAAAAGGGTAGTGGAGCTTCCTCCGATATTATTATTTGTAGCTCCATCTAATTTTGATAAGGTTCCATTTGTTTTCTGTTTAGAATTATCCTGAGGTTTTGTAATAACATTTGCATTATTATTTTTTTTATTGACTTCATTTGAATTTTTTTTGTCTTTCTCATTATCTTTGATGGCTTTAGCATTTAAATTGGCATTGTTTAAAACTTCTACATGTTGAACCATTGATAATGTTGAAACAGTTTTAGGTCTGTCCTCAAGTAGGAGTTGCTCTTCATCTATAGTAAGCTTCTTTCCCATATTTTTCTTACACATAATTAAATGCTTTAATCTCGATTTTCTTGCTTTTTCAGATCTACCTGGCTCATAACTTTCCCAATTATCTTTAAGTAATTTTTCGGAATCTTCTTTTGAAGTATCTTTTGCTAAGAGCACTGGATCTGAAACATAAATTCTTAATAACCACTCCATATTTTCTAACGATTCTTTTGGAATTTTTAATTCAGAAAGGTCTATTTTACAGGTCATTAAATAAGGTTGAAATTCTTTCTGATTTGAATTATTTATTATATTTGGTGATAAGTTAGAGTTAGAAATCGCTATTTTTCCTAAGTTTAAATTAATATTTGAACTTATTTCATGATTTAAAGCTAAACTTTGATTTTCAAAATTTAATAGAATATTTTGAATGGTGATTTTATTGAAAAATTCTTCTTCGAAAATAACTCCATCTGATTTTGAAATTTTAAGCTTCATACGTATATTTTGAGTGATATCTTCTTCTGTAAAAAGTAATTTTTGCAGATTATAATTATTTATATTTTCAGAAACATTATAATTTGAGATATTTATTCGAGGTAACGCATAATTTGAACTTTCTTTTCCTTGAGTAATTTTATTAGAAGAATCATCTCCAAAATTGAAGTTTCTCTTATTCTGCACTTTCAATTCCAAAGTTAGGTATGTGTTTTCAAAAGCCTATGAATGATTATTTTTATCAGAACATTAAAATTTCAATTTAAACAAAAGAAATTCTAGAATTTACTTACAAATAAAAATTCTTTGAAAACAATACCATATTTGTTAGCTTTTATCCTATCATATAGCTTGAAAGGCTCATAAATTTCCAATAAATCAATTTTAGTAGTGGCAACATCAAAATGAAAATCAACTTCAATAGTATTTGTATTTACTACATAAGGAGGATAAATTACCAAAACAAGAATGTATTCTTCATCATCAGGAATTTGGTCAAAGAGAATCTTTTCATTGAAATCAAAATTTATTCTTTTTTTATTTTGACTGTTTTTTCCAAAATATAAATAAAGTTCCATGAATTTTTTACTAAATTTATCAGGATGATTAAGGTTGATTTTAAAATATGTTTTTTCCAACAATTTAATTCTAAATTTCCCTATAAGAGATGTTTTGTTTTTTTCAAATGCTGGATGTTCAATTTTAATAATTTTATTTTCGAAGCCAAAAAACTTTTTTAAATAAGAACCATAATCTAAACAATCACAAGCATGATCAGAAAAAACTGAAAAATTGAATCCGAAAGGACAAACAAAACTTTTGAGAAGCAGAAAGTAATTTTTTTCATGGTCCAAATTTTCATTTAAATAGGTTGAATAGAATTTACTTAATATAATATTACTTTGAACCTCTTTTCCTAAAGAATCTATTAAATCAAAATTTGCATAAAAAAATAAATCTTCAAATTCAATTCCTTTGTTTAAGGTGCTGTTTGGCTCAAATACTATTAGCAAACTTGATTTTTTTTTATTGATTATTTCTGATTTTGAATTTATATCCAAATTTTCTGACAGATTATTTAAAAATATTACTGATGTATTCTTATTATATTCGTAGGAATCATTGCAAAATATCCATAAATTATCGCAATGAATTTGATATTTAAACGATCTTGGGTGATGCAATAGTAAAAAATAATTAAAAATTTTTTTAAATTCAGTATAATTTAGCCAATTACCACCATTATATTTTGTTAATGGTTCAACTGAGTTCTCATATTGTTCTAAATTGTGATTAATCATATTCATATAGATATCTTTACTCCATTTTGAATTTTTATTTGTTTCTTTTTTCAATTTTTCTTTGAATTCTTTTGATTCAATATTTTTATTCGTTGCTAAATTTTCATCTTTAACTGTTTTCTTTAATTCCTCATTAGGATCTGCTTGAGGATTGTTTTTATTTATTACATCAATGTTAAAAATTTTTTTTAAATTGAATTCATTTTTTTTACTTTGTTTTTCTATTACTGTAGGTTGTATTTTTTCTTTTAATTTTTTATTATTTTTATCAGATTTTTCAAATTTATTAGTATTTAATTGATCTTTTCCAGGGCCTTGTATAACCATTTCTTCTAAAATTTCTATTTCATTATTAACTTCATTTTTATTGATGTTATTATTATTTAGATTATTATCTGTTTTTAATTCAATTTCGGTATTAATAACTGATGATTCTAAAATTTCTTTGTTGCCATAATCGTAATTATCATAATATGATGGAGGAGGAAATTCCCAATTATTTTCTAAGCATTTTTTGGTCATAAAAATTTCTTGTTCAGAATGAGGAACAAAGAAATCCATTTTTGGAATTCCAATAGTATTGTTTTTAATTTTTATCAAATTATATCTTCTTCCTTCACTTTTTATTTCATCAATTCTTTTGTTTTTTAACTCTCTTTGTTTTGTTTTCAACTCCACAAGATTTTCTAAATATTTTTTCTTTTCATCTTTAGGTAATTGTTTATATATTCCCTGTTTTCTCCCTTCTTGACCCATCTTTTTGATGTCAGAAAAATCTATTGGTTTTAATCTTTGCATGTTAAATTTCTGATTATCAAAAAAATCTAAAATTGGATAAATATAATTTATAATAATATCCTCTCTTATATAAGTATCTGGTCTTTCCATTAATTCCAAATTAAAGTCATATTTTTTAATGTTTTTATTTGATTTCATAACAGTATTTTCTTGCTTTCCCATAGGAACATTTCTATTTTCTATATCTATTTTATTATTACTAGAATTTGTATTAAAATTAGAGACTTCAGCTATAATATTTTTTTTGGTACTATTTGAATCTCTATACTCTTTTTCTTGGCTATTTTCCATCATTAACTCACTATTTCCTCTAATGTTAGCTCCTATAATTGTTGATCTCCTGTTCTTATTTCGATCATATTTAACCTGATTTTCGACTTGATTTCTTTTTTTTATTTTATTTAAATCCTTGATTTTTGGAGACTTTGTATTAGATGATTTTTCTCTATTATTTTCATAAGTACTAATCGAAATTAAATTATTACCATGATGTTCTTCGGTATTTGACATATTTTCATGATTCAATGAGTTAAATTCTGAAGTTTCACTTTTTTTGTCTTCTACAAATATTTCTTTTCTTTCTTCATAGTTGTCATAATTATTTTCTTCGGGAATATTTTTTAATAAATTAATAAAATTAAAATTTGCGTTGTTTTTAAAAGAATTTTGAAAAATATTTTCAGTTGCACCCTTTACATTAATGATACTTCCCACCAAGGAAGGTTTTTCGGTCTCTGCAATAGAATTTGCTCTTTTAAATTTATTATTTATTGAGCTTTTTTTGGTAATATTATTTGCATGATTATTTATATTTTTATTCTCTTCAGTTATTTGGCTTAAATTAGAATTTAAACTTACAAGGCTTTTTTTAGAAGACATTTTATTATTAACATTTTGCTTTAAACCGTATTGATTTCCCATTAAAGTATTGAAACTTGAGTTTGAATTTAAATAGCTATTAAGAACTTCTTTATTATTCTCATTTTTATTATATTTTGATATTTTATTTTTCTTTTTTTCTGAAGAAAACTTAGATTGATCGAGATTTTCTTCATTCCAAGCTACACATGCTATTATTTTATGCTGTTTTGTATATATTTCATTGTTTTGAAGAAATTTTTCAATATTTGATACCCTCATAGAATTAATTGCTACTTTTTCAGTAATATATCCTGTTAAATTGTAAATTATAGATAAATCTCCATATTCATCAGTGTATTTAGAATTTCTTTTATAAGTATGAAGTTTGAGGATTGCTTTAGTTAATAATGCTGGCCAAATTTCATCAAGACGATCACATCTTGGAAAAATAAAGTCTTCATGTTTGTTACAAGGAATTAAATCATCGATTTCAACTAAGCAAGGCTTTCCCATAAAGTATAGTTTTATCCAATATTTACCACTTGGGGATATTATTGGAAAGTTATCTTTTTGAGGATAAATATTAGAAACAATAAATTTTCCAGTTTGTACGTCACATATATTCAAATCCTTAATAATTTGGAATATTGATAATAACCACTTCAAATATAAATTATATTTCGGCTCATTTAAATAATATAAATTTGAGGGTTTTATTTCTTTAATATTAAGCCGCTCTTCAGTTTGTAAATTTATTTGATCAAATTCAGCTTTTAAGGCATTAGCATCTTTAACCCCTTGCTTATTTTGAGGAGATAAAACATTCGGTTTCTTTTTACCTTTAATTTCTTTTTCTTTCTCTAATAATTTTAATTTTTCTTGAAATTCTTCTTCTTTTCTTTTTTTTAATTCTTCATCAGTTTCTTCTCGGAAATTCCAGTTGACAACCTTGAGATTTATTTTTTGTTCCAAAATTTTAAAGCAATCTCTGTATGAGTTTCTTTTTTTATAAAGTATATCCAAAATTTCTCCTTGGCTTTTGTCAGAAAATTCATTTTTGTTGATATTTTCAAGATTAAATTGAAAATTATCGTAATTATCATCTTCATAATAGTTATCTTGCTTATCGTCAACCAGAAAATTATTTTCGGATGATTTATTTATTTGCTTTCTATTAGGAAGCTCATAATCATTATAAAATTCTTTCACTTCTTTTCTTATTTTATAAATGTTTTTATTAGGGAAAGAAATTTTTATTTCTTTGTTTAATAAATTATTGCGAATATATTCTTCAGGACGAATCCATTTTGCTTCATTTTCGAAATTTTTCTCAAATTTATTGGGAAATAAGATTTTTTTATTGAAATCATCTGTAAATAATCCTGTCTCATTTTCTTGAGCTATGGAAAAACTCTTTTGATAATTTTAAAAATTTCAGAAAAGTTATAGAGTAATCTTATTTGAAAAAATACAATTAAATTTAAATATTAGAGTTTTTAAATTTTCTCAAATAAAATTTTAAAACAACATAAATATTTATTTTGAAAAGTTTAAATGATAATATTTTGGAATTACTTTTAATTCTTCTTCGTTAGGCCATTCTGGTAAAATTTCAAATGGTTTCGAAAAAATTAATAATTCTTTAATTTCATTTGTTTCTGTTTGGGTTATGTCTGTTTGCCTTATTGGAAATGTTTCTCTTATATTTTTATTGTGTGGAGAATTGGAGGGCAATAAGTCTTTTGGATTCTTATTACTCCCTCCTGCTTTTTTATTGGGTTCAATTTTTTCTTTTAGATTTGGTTTATTATTAATCTCTTTCCCTTTTTTCATTTTTTAAATAAATTTATAAAATATTATTTTTGAGGAGAGAAATTTTTAAAAGTTAAAATTTGCATTTGATGAATAAAACATTTAAACTAATTAGGGATTGTAATAATTTATCCTAAAATAAAAGTTTTTATTTAAATCTTTTAAAAACTCCATTCGATTCTATCTCAAGAATGTATCATATGCAAGAAATTTGCATTTTATAAGAAAATTCCATTAAAATTTTATAAAAAACTAAAACTCTTTTATTTTAAAAAGACAATACAAATTAATTTTGTTTAAAAAAATATTATTTAGCGATTGTGTGAGAGACACTAACATGATTTATAATTATTATCTATTTTATAAAAAATAACTTGAATAGGATTAAACTTAAGAAAATTTCATTTCTCCACCCTATAATTTGTAAGAAAAAATTCTTTAAGCCTATCAACTTCCTCTTTTATTTCCATTAAATTTTTACTATTTGTTAATAGATCTGCTATTTCCTTACAAAATCTATATTTTAAAAAATAGAATACATATTTTTTATTAATTAACAATTAATTTACTCTTCATCGAATAATTTCGCTTTAGTATATATGAAATCATTTTTATTCAGATCCCCTTTAATTCTAGGAATAATATGTGCATGAAAATGAGGAATACTTTGACCAGCATCTTCCCCATCATTTAAAATAATTGTTGTAGAATTACATTTATAATAAGCTTCTATCATATTTGTGATGTATTGTAATACTAAACTATAATCAAAAATTTCATTATTTTGTAAATCACTAAAACTTGGAATTTCTCTTCTAGAGCATAATATAACATCTATTAGTGAAAATTAAATTTTTACGTCCTCTTAAAATTGGATTTGGAGGTACCATAGTAAAGAAATATTTTGTAGTATGTAAAATTAATTTCTGTGGAATGATATAAGAGCCAAATTTAAAATCCAATGTGACGTTCATTTTATTAAAATTTAAAAATTTTATTATAAAAATCTTTAATTTTTCGCTCTAATCTTGAGTGATTATTCTAAATTTATTAAATCTTGTTGCCATCAGTTGTTTAAGAATTCTAGAGAATAAAAAA
>Ga0194116_10003935_pt1 | contig 17439 bp, 15 predicted proteins | sample TA2MahsurfametaG_4_FD_148617 | JGI IMG/M metagenome (GOLD analysis project Ga0194116, IMG submission 148617) | Freshwater microbial communities from Lake Tanganyika, Tanzania - TA2015008 Mahale S9 surface | ecosystem: Environmental > Aquatic > Freshwater > Lake | place: Tanzania: Lake...
GTAGATTATTTATATTTTTAATATTAATTTAGTATAGTTTAAAGTTTATAAATTAAAATATCAAAATATTTTTTCCTTAAATATTAAAAATAAATATTATTAGAGTGATGTAACTAAAAAAAAAAACAGAGTTAAAAATTTTATTTCAAAGAAAATTGCTAATTTTTTAATTTATTTAATCAACTTTAATAAATTAAATCTAGAAATAAAAATTTAATTAATTTAATTACTGTAAAAATTAATTTCTATTTTTTAATAAAATCAAATTTAAATAATTATTTATAGTTTAATTAATTGATTTGCTAATAATTAGCTTCAAACTGCCTATTATTTCGATACGACAATCCATGAAAGAAATAAATAAAACAAAAATATAGGATAACAAGCTAAAATTCTCTTTTTAGGCTCTATCATTTGAGATATAAATGCAACAGAAGCTAATTTAATTAATTTTAGACTAAAAGTGATTTAAAAAATTAATAAAGAATATTACAATAGCTAGACCATAAAAATGCTAAAATTGTCATCAGAAATTTCAAAAGAAATGGTTGAAAATAAAAACATTTAATTAGTATTGCAGCTAAATCTATAGGGAAAATGCAATAACCTAAAAAACAAACACTTTGGAAAAACGATCTAAAATTTATATTATTATTTATATTCAAATATTTTTTACATTTTGGCTCCTAAAAACTGTACATTTAAAGTTATTATAAAGCCTCCTATCCAGACTATTATAAAAATTACAAGAAAAACGATTCCTTGGCCATTAGTTTTATCATAGGACAATATTCTTTATATTTAGGATAATTATATTATTTTTAAAATCAAATTTCATTTGTTTAATTTACATTCCCAACAACATGCAAAATATTAAAGGACCCCATAAATCCCCTTTAATTAATTATGATTATATACAATTTCTCAATTCATTACTTAATTCTCCTTGAGATTTCGGGTTTAATACAAGTTTCAATTTTTGAATGATATTTACCAATTCTCTTTTCTATAAAGAATAATAACAAAATCTATTTTTTTCAAAAAACAAAATTATCGTTTCTTTAAAGTAGAAAAAATTAAAACTTCAATACCAGTGTTGTTGAAACAGATTCGTCTAGTGTGTCATAATCTAATTCATTATTTGGAAAATTTTGAGAATTCTAAAATTAAATATTTTTATTAGGACTTTTTTTGGAGTTTAAAAATTTTGAAAAGGAGTAAATTCAAAAAGTAATATACAATATTGCCTTTGTTAATATTTTCTTTATTAAAATTATAAGAAGGATGATCATCAACAGTTATCAAATCAATATTTTTTCCATGTAGACTATCATCAAAATTATTTTGACTATTCATTTTGAATAAAACTTTATTATTGAAAAAATTTTTTAAATTAAATTAATTTACTGATTTTGGTAAAATTTAAATTTATTTATCTTTGAATTTTTTTTAATATATGGAAATATTAATAATATTTTTTTAAATAATCGTAACTAAAAAATTATTAATGGAATTAAGAGACTGTTAGTAATATGTTATGAACAAAATATAAAATACAGATATGATTATTATTATTTTCAATTATATATATAAATTTAAAAATTGAAAATTGTAGACTTGATAATAATTGAATTTCAAATAAATAATTACAATATATAAACTAAATTTACAGAATCCTAATTAAAGTTTATTTATCCAAATATTAAAAAATAAAAGCTCTTAATAAAAACAAAATTTTTTATATTTAAACTAAATTAAATTATCAGAATTAATTATTAAAAATGACTGACAACACTACAACTAATATTACAAATAACACAGAAAATAAAAAATCCAAAATAAGAATGCTTTTAGAGTCTTTGGAATCAGAAATTCATATAAGTTGGCTTAGAGATGAAGAAAGAATAAATGAATTATTAGAATTAAATAAAATTTTAACAGGCATCCTAAATTGCGAAAGTATTGAGGATTATTTCCAAAACAATGATTCAGATTTTGATTATTTTATGAAAAAATTTAGTAAGGAAACTATAAATAATATTGTACGCCAACATTTCATAATTGGAGAAAATGGAGATGAAATTGGATTGAATGTTCTTGGAAATTATTTGAAGATTTTCATAAAATTTATGAATAAAGCTAATTATTTTCCTTTATGGGAATCTATTAAAGATATTTTTGATTATAATAAACCATTTTATAAGGGTTCAGGATATAGTGCTGTTTTGTCTAAAATTGATAATAATAGAAAGATAAGTAAAATAATGTCAGCTGATAACTATAATGTAAGTTAATTTTTATAATAATTCTATAAATAAAAACATAATTATTTAATTATTTCTTAATTTGATCTTTTAAAATATTTTAAAATTCATCTCAATTTAAATTAAAATAAAGACTTTTTAATTTAAAAATATAAAAAATAGCTGATATTTTATTGATAAAAACTTAAAACAATTTTAAATATGTAAAAATATCATCTTAAGATGATATATATAATTCCAAAATAATTTTAAATAAACTAATAATAAATTTATTATTAAGGAATTTTTTATATAATATATTTTTAATAAAATTTGCATTTTAATATTTTACTTAATGAATTTTTTACATCGGATAAATATTTTTTTATTTCAATTTTATCAAATTTTTATTTTAATTATAATTATATATATTGCTATAATTTTCAGGAGCTATTTCTCAACCAAAATACAGATCGATTTAGTGTTCTGAATTCTGGAGAAGAAATAGATGTTTTTTACGAAAGTAAAAAGTATTATGGAACAAATGTGCAATCAGATCGCTATTGGACACGTGGTATTATTAAAGATATATTCCGTAACTACTTCACTTGCCATCTCGCAGAAGAAGAAAAAGAGATTCTCCTCAAAAAAACAAGTTTAAATTACGCTAAAAAAAATACGTACACTAAGAGTGACTATGAATGGCGCACAACTCTTCAACCAGGCAATGTTGTTGAATGCTATGATAGGTCAAAATTTTATCCTGCTACAATTATAGATAGATTTGAAGAAATTAGGAATAACTTAACTTTTGTCTCGTATAAAATTGGCTTTAGACTTTATCCTGAAAATTTCCCTGAATGGGAAAAATACAGAAATTTTTGGGCTGATTCATCTTTGGCTCCTGATAAAAAGAATGCTATTTTTATTGGTGATAGAGAGAGCTTTGATGAAATTTTACCTTATTACTCATCAAGAATTCAGAGACTGGGAACTCAAGATGGAAAGTTTTCTAATGAGGAAATTGAAGATACTTTTTGTGTTGATGATTTCGTTATTTATGATTTCGAAAAAACAGATAATAAAAAAAAGGGAAACAAAGTAGAGTTAGATAATAATGACAATGGAATTGGAGAAGAAATTAAAAAAAAAGATGAAAAAGGAAATAATTTTGACGAATATAGTGAAGTTTTGAAAAATTATTATATCAAGATGAAATCAAAGCTAGATTCTTTCGGAAAATCTTATGTAATTGCAAAGTCTCAAAGCTTCAGTTTTTACTATGCCCTTTTAATAAGTGAATTTGCAAGTAATCAATCATACGAAAAAATGCTTAATAAACTTCATAAAAATAATCAGGAAAAACCGAATCCTGAGGTTATTTATTTTATATTTTTATTCATTGGTTTTTCATCAACAATTTTACATAAGGAATATTTGAAAAAGCTTTCAAATGATATGAGAGAAAACGTGATTAATTATTTAAATGAATTAAATGAAAAAGATTTACGTAATATAAAAAAAGAAACTATAGAAATCATACAAAAAGTGTTACAATATTATTTATCTTTTTCAATGTGTACAGCAGAAAGGAATTTAATTATTGAAAATTTTTCAATTTCTTTCTCATTAAAAATGCTTAAATCATCTTTACTTGATAAGAGAATATCTGCAGTTAAAAATATAGTAGATATAATTAAAAATGCCAAAGAAGATAAAGAAAAAACAGAAAAACTTTTAGATATCATAGAAGAACATAAAATTTTCAATGAAATTTTTGGCGCAAATTCTCACATTCAATTAATAAATAGATCCAAGAATTTGCTAGAAATAATGCTTTTAGAAGACAAACTTTCAAATGAAGAGATGGAAATTATTTGGGAAGCAACTAAAAAAGGCGACTCTGAAGGAAAACTTACCATATTAAAACTGCTGAAAGAAATATCATCTTATTTAAAAGAAAAACAAATTAAGATGATTTTGACCAATATTTATATCACCGATCATGAAAATTTGATTAAGGAAGAAATTGATTTAATCTATGAATTAGCTACCCACAATAGTCAGCCAAAGGCCGAAATAGAGAAAGTTATTAATTATTTTTTGAAAGGTTTGTTTGATGGTAAAATAGATGATAATGAAGAAAAAATAAAAATTCTAATTGATAAAATTATTGAGATAATCAAGAGTCAAAAAAATGCTATTTATAACAATAATGATGATTCTGATGTAATCAATGATATGGGTTTTTACTTTTTAGAAAATGTTGTAAAGAAATTGGTAGATATTGTTGCTATAAATAATATTCAAAATTCGTACATTGCTTTAAGAATTTTAAAAGTCTTTTTTAAAGAATATCCAGAAATTTATAGCGAAACTACAAATGATAGAAAACCAATTATTGATTTAAATGAATTCATAAATTCTTTATTAAAAAATTTTGAAGAGTATAGAAAATTAATAAAAAATACTATTCATAATAAAAACTGGACTAAAGATATTGACTTGTTATCAATTGATAATTTTTCATATTCTAAAAACATTAGAAAAAGATTGGGAATAATAAACACAATTATATTCAAGAAAATTTGGGTTCATGAATCAGATCCTATAATTTTGGTTTTTAATTATTTAATAGAAGACTCACTAAGTGAAAAAGACAACTTTATTTTTTACGAATGGATTCAATATTTGCTAAATTCAGAAAAATTAGATTTTGACAAAGAAACAAAGATCTTTAATTTATTTAATGATAATATTTGTGCTGATAATAAGAAATGTCAGCATTTATCAATTCAAGCTTTTGAAAGCTATTTAAAAATCTTTTTGGATATCAACAAGAAAAACAATCTGCTTGATTTTTATATTCTAAAAGTACTTCCACTTTATAAAATAATATTTTATGAGCTTATTCTTAATTTGAAGTGATCTTAAATGTAATTATTAATAATGATAAATAACATTTTTAGAATCATGAAGAAATTAATCTTTTTACAACTCCTGAAGAATTGATTGGTTTTGAAATTCTATGGAAGATTGTTTTTCAAAGTTTTTCATCTGAAATTATGAACAGAGGAATACAAACATTGCACTTGTTATATAATGTATTCTAATGAATACTTTAAGATATAATTTTAATTATAGATTATTTAGTAATAAATTTTTATTTTAGAATAAAAATCCAAAAAATGGTGATAATCTATCAGAAATACTTCTAAAAAAATGTGTAGATTTGATCAAAGAAACAATCGAGAAAAATGTTGGAGATGAAGAAAAACATAATGTTATAACAAAGTGTTTGTATGTTCTTCGTCTTATGATTGAAGAATCCGAAAAAAAAGGAACAGCACAAATAAAGTCACATTCAGGTTTAATAAAAAATAAAGTTATAAATTTAACTGTGAAATCTTTTCTTCAAAGAGTTGATGATTTCAAGCTAAAATTATATGCAAATACAACATTTTGGGAATTGAAAGAAATAATTTCCAAAAAAGCCTCAATTGCAATGGATTTCTTAAAAATTAAAATCAATAGCGAAGTTGTATCTGACAATAAGAATGGAAAAACCATTATTGAACTAAATGTAAAATATTTTTTTTTTATTCAAAATTAAATAAAAATTTATTTAAAATAAAACTTTAGTTATCTGATGGCTGTGAAGTTGAAATTTATATGAATAAGCTTTCTGAATCAATTCCTAAAGCGGAACTTGTTTTAGAAAAAGGAAAAATCAATCCAAGATTACTTGAAATCTTTAATGAATGGTTTGATGAATATTCGGATGATGATGGAAAGATGACGAGAGAACTATGCGCAAAATTTGTAAAAGATGTAACAAATACGCAAGAGCAAATACAACCTCAAGATTATAGGATAAATTTCCTTTTTGAAAGTTATGATCTTTACAAGGAAGGCTTTATCCCAAGAGAAGGTTTTGTTAAGTTCTACACTGAGTGTCTACAAAATAGAGAAAAATACCAAACAGTTTGGGACAATTTGCATAATATGGGAATAAGGAATGACTTGAGAAAGATTGATGAAGGATTAGGGAGCAAAGCTGTATCCAAGCATTCTCTCCCTAGATACAAACTGGCTCATAATGAGGAATTTTTTAAAACACTTTTTGCTTTACAAGATTCAAATGAAAAAATTGCAAAAGAAGCTTTTGAATTCTTATGTACTATTTCAACGAATCCTAAAATATATAAAGTCATTTTAAATGCAAATACAAATGCTGATTGGAATAAGCTTATAAATAGTTCAAATGTTTATAAGCTTATTTACACATTGCAAATTATTGAATCATTTTTGGAAGATATAGAAATTGAAAAAGAAGGAATTGATTCAAATATTTGTGAAGAGTATATTTTAAGCGAAGAAACCGATATAGAATTAGTTGAAGAAAATATTCAAAACAATAATATTGAAGGAGATAAAAATGAATCAAATAGGTCTCTTGTTAATATAGGAAATTTACAAGAAAAGAAAATTGAATGGATGAAAAATTTTATAGAAAATGACGGTTTTACTTTCCTTACAAAAGTAATCAAGAAATGTTCTAAAATTTATTTTTTAATCAGCTTAATTTCTTTTAATAAACTTAATAATTATGTATTTTTTTAATTTCAAATTTTTATTGATTTTTTAGATTTTCGAGGAAAAATTGGATAATTTTACTAATTCTATAAGAAAACATGAAATTTCTATAATAAATAAAATATGTGTCCAGATATTACTGAAAATTGTCAAAATTTTCTATAATTCCTCTCTAAACAAATATCAAATTAATAAGGATGCAAATAAATTGATAAAATTCATTAAAAAATCTTTAATAAATAATGATTGCTTTATAACAAACAAAGATTTTGAAATTAAATTGAAAAGTGAAAACAACGAAGCTATACAATTAAAAACTTTAAAATCTACCGCAACTTTCAATGCGGAATTTGATAATTGCAAAGACCAAGACATTGAAAATAATAATTTGGATATTAAAAAAGTAAATTCACATTCAGAATTGCAATTAGAAAAAAAATTATCAATTCAATCTGAAATGGAAATAAATCGCTTAGATAAAATTTTTGATGGTGAATTAGGAAATAAAATATTTAATTCTTTTCACGATTCAAATATTAAAGAAAAAATTCTTGATCTTTTAATGAGCTTCGATCTTAAGAATAAAGCATCCAAAAAATTTAAAGAAGATGAGAATGAAATTAAATGTTTTGAAAATGAAGATATTGAAATTCTTGAAAATTCTTTTGAATTGTTTTGTTCTTTGATTTCCTATAATAATGAAGAAAAAAAGTTAAATGGCAATAATCTTGAGAATAACTCAAAAATTGAAAATTTACAAAAATCGAAGATTGACGGAGAATTGAATAGAACAAATTTTTCAGAACTTTGTCTTTATATACTTATTAACCCTGTGGAAAGCACAAGAGTAAAAAGCTGTTTATCCCTCATTCGTTTAAGTAAAATTTTAAGCCACAATAATAACTTTGAGACTCTTTCAATAATTTTCAATGAACTTTTTAGCTTTATTTTAGCATTAGACAAGAGTAGTAGATTAAACGAGGAAGATAATAAAGACTCTAATTTTGACAACCATAATTTAAGCCATTTGTTTGAATATTTCGCTTTTCTTTTTGAAATTTATTTCGAGTATAAATTCAAATTTTTGGAAAATATGGATAAACTTAAACAATCTAGTAAAATAACTCCTGAAGAATTATTGATTAAAATAGCACACAGTATTGAAGAAGATATAAAAAGCAAAAATGCTGAATCTCATTTACACAATGATATATTTATAGGTTATTTAAAAATTATTTCAAAAGTTGTTGAAAACAACAATGATATCAAGAATGAAATTTCTGAAAAATTTGATTTAATCCAAGAAATAATGACAAAAATCCTATTTAAAAAAAATGATAAAAATGATTATTGTGTTCCAAATATACATCAGAACCAAAATATACAAGAAAAACCTACAAATAATACTATTTTATTTATCAATCCAGAATCCTTTAGTGATTCAAAATCATCTAGAAGAAAGAATCAGTCATTCAGAAATGCTTGCTATAAATTTATTTTAAGCATGATAAAAAACAACCTCAAAAACTTTGAAAGTTTTTTCTCTATAAATATATTAGATGATGACTCAAACAAATTAATTAAGAAAAACAGTTTAAATTTTAATGATAATAATGAAATGAATGATTTTTCGGATAACAACAATTTTATTACTCCGAAAAATCTATCCCGTCAAAATTCTAATAATAACAATTATAATGTTTCAAACATTAATAAAAAATTCGCAAGCTTCTACTATAATTATAATAACAACTGCACAAAATCCTATGGACATGTTGGGCTACGAAATTTGGGCTGTATATGTTATATGAACTCTATGCTACAACAGTTCTTTATGGTATCAAGCTTTAGAAAGGCTATTTTGCAAGTCGATGATAAAATTCCTTCTGACTTCAACAATCCTTATCAAGTTGATGATAATGTCTTTCATCAAGTTCAACGTATGTTTACATATTTATCGTTATCAAATAGAGAAGAATATAACCCTGAAGGTTTTTGCTTTAGCTTTAAGGATTATGAAGGAAATCCAACAAATACAACAATTCAACAAGATGCTCAAGAGTTCCTTTCCAGATTTATAGATAAGATTGAATATAGTTTGAAACCCACAAATTTAAAATACTTAGTTCATTCTGTTTTTGGAGGTAAGATATGCTCACAGCTTATTTGTGAAACTTGTAATACAACAAAAAAGAGATTTGAAGATATGTTCTTCTTATCACTAAGTGTTTCGAATTTAAAGACTATTTACGATTCTTTAGATAAGTTTATTTCAATCGAAAAAATTGATGAATATAATTGTGAAACCTGTGCTAAAAAAGTCACTATATCTAAACGTAATGTTTTATCTGATTTACCAAATGTGCTCATTATCCATTTGCAAAGAATATTTTATAATTATGAAACTGATAGAAATGAAAAAATAAATTCCAAATTGGATTTCCCGAAAATTTTAAATTTGAAAGATTATACTTTAGAAGAAATTGAAAAAAAAAACTATATGAAAAAAAATAATATAAAAGAAGCTGATTTTGAGAAAAACATAAGTAATGCTAATAATAGCAACAATGAAAATGGAGAAGAGAAGAATGATGAAAATGAAAGTGATAAAGTATTTCCATTCGAAAGTGAAGATGTTTATTTCAGACATGATGATTATTATGAATATCATCTAGTTGGAGTTAACGTTCATATTGGCTCTGCTGATACTGGTCATTATTTTTCCTATATCAATAAGCTTAGAGATGGAGAAGGAAATATGATGTCATATGATCCAAAAATTCAAGATGAGAAAGAATTATGGTTGAAATTCAATGATTCACATATCAGCAAATTTAAGTAAATTAATTTTATTTAGTCAGTTAATAAATTCTAAAAATTTATCTTTTTTCCTTTTTATAGATAAATTTAATAATCTCAAATACTTAACAGTTTTTTATGATGTTTTTCTTCTTTTTTTAGAAGATTTTTATTATAAAATAAATAAATAATCATGAAAATAAAATCTACTTTTTAGATTTAATTAATTAATTGAAATTAATATCTTCAGCATTGAAAAACTTGAAGAAGAATGTTTCGGTGGTAAAAATGATACTTCAGATCATGAAAATGTTTCTTCTTGGAATTTCCGCAACAGAGATAGTATACAATCAGCTTATATGCTAGTTTACGAAAGAAGACTAAAAAATCCGATAAAATGCCTGGTACCAGCTCCATTGGAAAGTGAAGATAATTTAAATGAAAATTTGATCACTTATAAAGAAGAAGAAGAAAAATCAATAATAAAGGAACACAATTTCTTGTATAATTATGGAAAATATAACTTCGAAGAAAAATCCAAGAAGATTTTCAATTCTATTTTCTATGACAATGCTAGAAATGAATATTATAAATATTTACCATTTTTTTCTGTGGAAAATTTAGTTCCAATAAATTATTATCAAGAGATTCTTGAGGATAATATTAGATTAGAAAAGCAGCAAAATATTTCAGATGAGCAATTTGTCAAATTTTTTGATAATGTAATAAATTTATTAGATGAATCCATAAAAAATTCTACTGGTTCAAATAATGATCAATGTGTTGCTAATTTATTATCTGTATTTCTTGATTTTATCTTCAATATTCTTTCTTGTCCTGATAAAATTTACGTAAGTATATTAATAATATTTTTAAAATTTTAAAAATCACATCGTCAAATTTTTTCAAATTCGATGGGAGAAAAAGTTTTTTAACAATTTAAAGGAAATTTTAAAATAAATTAATTAGCTTTTAAATACTGCGAAAAGCAAACTTATAAGTTTTCTTGAGAAATCACCAAATAATTTAAATGCTGTAATAAACTACTTAAATGAGAATCATGAGAAGATATTTAAATATATATTAAATGATGATATTGATGTAGTTCGAGTCCACTGTTCAATTATCTATGAGGTTATTGCAAATATCTCTAATTTAAATTATGATTTAGATTGTTTGGATGAAGATAATTCAGAAAATTATAAAGTTATCAAAGCAGATTTGATTGAAAAAGCTCAGAAATTGATAGACTTTATTTTATTCCTTTTCCCCAAAATTCCAGCTAAAAAAATGGCAAACATAGGTCCTTTATTATATGTAAAAAAGATTAGTAAAATTAAAATCCTCAAAAAATATAAAGCTATATTTATTTTGCATTTATATATATATATGATTAAAATTACAAAGATATCCTTAAATATAATTGAAATTTAATAATTTTTAGACGATAAGAGACCTTTGTAATCTGTCATTTGAAATGCTTAAATATTTCGCTTCAAAAGAAGTAATATTTATTTTCATCACATTTATACTGGGTCGTGATAGTCCTCATTACCAAGACACTTTAATTTCTCAAGGAGAAAATTGGGATTATTGTAGAAATAAAAATATTGATTACGATCCAATTATCTTCATGGTTCATTCAATTTTTTCAAAGTATATTGAATTGCAATCAGAAAGCAAACTTAAATCAAATGAAGAATTAGATAAAAATAATGATGATAACATCAATAACTTAAATTTAATTTCAGAACGAGATTTAAATTGCATTAAAAATTCAAAGTTTTTAAAACTTGCTTTTAAATTCGATAAGAAAGTTTTTATCGATTTTATCATAACATTTAATAAAAATGATGAATTATTTTCCATGAAATCTTGCGTCGAGTTGACTCATTATTTAGATGAAATATTAACATGCTCCTCAGTGGCAATTACAGAATTTATAAATTGCATTTCTCCGATATTAGAAATCGAAGACGAATATCAATTTTTAAGATTTTGTATAATTTTAGGTTATCCACAATTGATTATTGAAGAAGCAACTATTGAAAATACATATGCAAATTTCGGATATCATGCTATGTCAGATATTTATACAAGAATTATTGAATTTAAAAATTCTGTGTATTTTAAAAATTCAATATGTCTCTTGAAAAAAGTTTATGAATGTTATTCCAAAGATACTGTTTTTATTGAAATTTTCCTGGCAATGATTCATGCTGCAGTTAATAATCATGCGCTTTTGAAGTATTTGAGAGCTTTTACATGTGAAGATTATATTGGAGAAGAGTAAAAAAATTTTATTTTAAAATTTTAATAAAAATAATTTTTAATATAAAATAAATCTTCTTAGAATAATAAAAAATTAAAATCTATATAAAAACATTACTTTATAAAATTTTTTATATTATTTGTTTAGTTTCATCACTCTTGGAATAACTAAAATAAAAGACTATTGTCAAAGAAACAAGGACTCAACATATTATGAACAATTACGTGAAGTGGGAGCAGAACTTAATCAAATTCTTCCTTTGGTAAATTCAAATGAAAGCATTCTAAAAGGCTTTAAAGGGTTTCTTGGAAAATTTTTAACCAAGAATGTCAAAAGACATATTTATACTTTAATTTATTCAGAAGAGAATCTTTACATATATAAAGTTGAATATTTGAGTAACATAATAGAAATGAAAGAATTAACAGATTTTGATTTTTCAAATTCAAAAGCTTATAAGAAGCAAAACAATTTAGAAATTGAGTCTTCTCAAATAGAATATGATACTGAAGAAGAAGTAAAAAAGATGGAAGAAAATTATCCAGAAAGTGAATATTATTGTTATGATCTTGATAATTTTGAATATAATGAAAATGAATTTTTAAAAAAAATGACTCCTCTTTTGAATTCAACTTCTAAAAAAATTATTTTAAATACAAAAGAAAAATTAGATAATTATGCTTGCAATGTAATTAGATATTTTGCCATCAATGGTAAAAAATTATAAATTTTATATGAAATTTATTATCTAAAATGAAAGACTATTATTTTTTTTTAAAATTTATTAAAAATTTTTGTATTCTTATTTTTAATTTTAAAAACTAGACACTAATAATGACGCAAGAGTGACATTTAAAATAAAAAAGAATTATTTCTGTAGTGAAAATAACTCTATTAACGAATTTATTCCAGAAGGTGATATTATGATCGATATCGCCAATTCTTCACATAAAAATTTATTAGTCCTTTCGAAAATTGATCCTAATTTACCTTGGTCATTTGAATCACACGATAAAGATTATCAAAATATAAAATTGGAGTATTCCATATCTGTTGAATTTGAAGAACAAAAAATTAGTTATTATCCAAATTTAGGTTTACGAAATGATTATAATGATTTTATTAACCATTATCAATACCAAAGAATTGACATCGATCAGTTAAATCATGAAAATACAAGATCAGACGGTATAATATTATTTTATGATTGTTAATTAAAAATATTTAATTTAAATAAAATCGTTTAAAAAGTCATGTAATTTATTATTTTAATCAAAATTAGATTATCAGAATTGGGATGATGAAGAGAAGATTTAATTGTTTTGAATTAATTATAATCAATATTTATTTATTGATGAAATATTATTATAAACATTTTAAATTTAAATTATTTTTTAACTATGAAGAAATCTGATGAAAAAAATTTAATTCTAATTTAAACTTTCCAAACCCAAAATTCAAAATTGATTTTAAGACAGATCCTTTAAAACCAATTTTGGTTTTCGGGGATTGGGGATTGGGGAACAAATATTATAAATATGAAACAATTCCGAACCTATTAATTGCTATTTAATAAATACAAAGTAACATATATATGTCTTTTTGAATTGGTTCTAATCTAGTTATCATATTTATAAAAATTATAGAATAAATAATTTTAATTTTAAATTTAATTTTCAAACAATCTATTTTAATAGATATAAATTTATTGATCTATCTAATCTAAAATTTCTAATATCAATTTTTTTAAAATTATTAAAAAAGTTCAATATTATAAACCAAATTCAATATCAATATATATTTAGAATAATATCAATATAACCAATTTTGACAAATCATTGTAACTATCTAATGATATGATTAAAAAACATTTTAATCATTTTCAAAATTTTGAAATCTTTGCCTGAATCATAAATTAAAGATGCTTAATAACAAAGTAAAATAAATAAATTATTTTTGATTATTAAAGTTTAAATGAATCCAAAAATTTACAATTCTCTATAGGAATTCATTTATATTATTAATCGTCCTCATGTTATTGAAATATAAATATTGATTAAATTTTAATAAGTAAAAATTCATCAAATCAAGTAATTTCGCAATAATAATATTCAAATCTAGATACAAATAAGTCTTATTTTACATATAAAATAATCGCTAAAAATATTTGATTATTTAATAGCTATTTAAATTTCAAACTTTTTTCACTCTTACTTACATATTATACACTATCAAATTTGATTTTAACTCTTACATGAATTTAATAAAACTTTTTTAGGTTTTGAGAGTTTTTTGCATTTTTTGAATCATTTTTATTGTTTAAATTCTTAAAATCAACATTCGAATTAACATATATATTGTTAAAGTTTACTATATTATTTCCATTTATGAATTCCTTGAAATTTACTTGGTTAATAGAATTATCATAATTTGAATAGGGATTATTATTGTTATTTATAATTTGATAGTTATTAAGATTTATTTCTTGATTATTAAAATTTCTTTCATTATTTATATTATTGATAAATTTATTTTTATTATAAATATGGGTATTTTTAATATAATTTTGTTCAGAAAAATTATTTGTGTAACAATTTGTTTTAGAATCTATACCGTTTAAATGTTCAAATTTATAATTATTTAAAAGATTTACAGTGTTTTTATCAATATTATTAGTGCCAATGTTTTTCGTATTAGTTTTACAATTATCATTAATATTTAAATTTTTTGAATTTTTAACTGAAGTATTGTTATTTTTTGTGTAATTATACATATTATTATTAATGTCTTCATGGAAAGCATCATAATTAATATTGTAGATATTAAAGCCATTCATATCTGATTGATTATACGATTGTAATTTAATATTTTTATTGTAGGGATTTTCGTTATTCATTTGAAAAGAAGATCTTTCTCTATTATTTATTGTACTTTTTCCGTAAGCCATAATATTTTTACTGTTATTGTTTGAAATAAGATCTAAATTATTTTCCATAAAATCTATATATTCGTTTAGCATTCTTTGATTATTCTTTTTATTTAAAGGACCAGTAGTTTTAGAATTATTATAAGATTTGGAATTAGGTAAAAAATTATTCTCTTTAATAATTTTATTTTTTACGATTTCAGCATCATTTTGGTTTTTAAAATCATTAACATTCGAGTAGATTTTATTGAATTTATGGGTTGCATTTGTAGAATCTTCACAAAATTCATTATAATTTAGAGGGCCTAAAAAGGAAAAGTCTTCATTTATAATGTTATTTTTATTCAATAATCCTTTATTGAGGTTATTTATATATTGTGAATTCAAAAAGGTTTCACTGGTGGAAAAAATATCATTGTTTTGGTAATTATTAACTTGTTTAGCAAATGTATTATTCTTACTTGAATTTTTTAAATCAAAATTATTATACTGCGTATTATTTTTAAAAATATTCGAATATCCAAAATTTGAATTTGAAACTTTTTTAGAATTTGGAGAAGTAATATTTCCTGAATTCATTATGGAGTTATTAACACTTGAAGAAATTGTACTTGAGGAACTTTTTCTCGTTTTTTCTCCACTCACATTAATATTCACACCTGTCAAATTCATTTTATTAATAGTAATGATATTATTCATATTATTCAGAGCGTTCCCTTGATTTAAATTATTATTGCAATTAATTTCAAAATTAAAGCTATTATTATTATTTAGGGAATCATTTACAACTATATTTGTTTTATTATTTTGAAAATTACATGAATTTGAAAAATTCATATCCATTGGGTTATTATTGATGAAATCATTTTCAATATTTTTATTTTGAGTTTTCAACATTTTTTCCCTGCGTAAGATATTTTCAAAATTTTGAAAGATCTCACTTTCAATATCATGAGTTATCTTTTTATTATTTGCTTGAAGACTTTTTTTTTCATCTTTAGAATTAATGATATTATTACTTTGGGTTTTTGTTGAAGTTAATGAATTATCAAGTTGATTATAGTTTTTTGGCATTTCTTCATAAGTTAAAAATTCTTCATCACATAAATAATTTTTTGAATCACTAAATGAATTTTTTTGAAATTTATTGTCTTTTGTTATGTTATCTATTTGAGGCTCATTTATGTTTTTTGCAGGATTTGTTTTAAGATTAATAAAAAGGAGATTTAATATTTTTTTGGAGTTTTCTTCTAAAGAGGAATGGTATTTTTTAACAAAGAAAAATTTAGGTATATAATTCAGTAAATATCCTTTTACTTTAGCATGTTCAGAAAATCTACAAAAGCATTTTAATATGTTTTTTGTTAACCTTGGATTTGTCATTGGAGTAATCATTTGAGATATGACAGTAATTATCTATTTTTTAAAGGTATAATAAATTAATGATAAAATTTTAAATTTATATAATTGAAAATCAAAATTAATCGATTCATTTTTTATTCAAATTTAAAACTTAAAATCCAAAAAGTTTTAAATAAATAGAGATTTTTAAAATTGATAATTTTTTTTTTAAATCTTTTTTATATCATTTTAATAATTAATACCTCAAAGAATCTTTCAGCTTTATTGCAAATATAATTCAATCCGTTATCTTCACATATAATTCTTTGAAGAATAAATGTAGCTACAGTCCTTGATAAATCAGATCCTTTTTCAATTATTCTGACAGATAATTGGACCATTTCTGTATTTATAAGGAAATTGATAATTTCAGTAACCTGAGATTTTACCAATGCACCAATTACCCCTAATGTAGTGAGCCTTAAATGCTCTATCGGCTTGCTATTTAAAACTGAATTTAAAAAAGGATATATGAAAATTGGAATAAATGATTTAATAAATGCCATTCGAGTTTCTTTATGAGAAGCAATACATTGGAAAAGTGTGAGAATATTGCAAACACGATTGGATAATTCAATTGATAAATTAGGGGAATCCAAAAAGGAATATATCTCAATTATTTGCTGAATTCTTTTGTTTATTAATTAAAAATAAAAAGTTCAAAAAATAATTTTCATAAAATTTTTATTTATTAAAAGCTATTTTAAATAAGAAATTCAAAAATAGTATTTTTTTTATTAAAGAGAATTCTACTTACAAAATAGTCATTATCCCAGTAGAATAATAAACGTAAACAGCAATGTCTTTGAAATTTTCCCTTTGTTTACTTAGCTCATATAAAGATTTATCAAAATCTTCCTTTTTTTGGATTTTTTGAATTAATTTAATAATTAATTCTTTAATCTGGTTTTCATTGGAAATACTATTTTGACTCATATTTCCTTCCAGAGATTCTTCAAAATTATGACTTGAATTGGAAGAAATTTTATTTATTTGACTGATTTTCAAGCAATTAATAAGATATTCTGAAGTATCCATATTTTATTTGTTAATTTTAAATTTTGATTTCTTAATTATAATAAGAAATTTTAAATAGAATATTTTATTTTTATAAAATTATTCTGAAACAATATTAAATTTAAAAAATTATTTAGATGTCAACTAATTCCTTTATTAATTACTAAATTTTATAAAAGAAATAT
>Ga0194116_10003945_pt1 | contig 17408 bp, 15 predicted proteins | sample TA2MahsurfametaG_4_FD_148617 | JGI IMG/M metagenome (GOLD analysis project Ga0194116, IMG submission 148617) | Freshwater microbial communities from Lake Tanganyika, Tanzania - TA2015008 Mahale S9 surface | ecosystem: Environmental > Aquatic > Freshwater > Lake | place: Tanzania: Lake...
CAGGTTTACTTCGCATCAACATATCCGGCAGCCTTGGCTGCCTAAACCGCAGGACAGTCTTCATTAAATCCAATGAAAAACTGTCCGACGAAGCGGGACCACTTCTCACCCTGGCTATCTATTTTCGAAAAATTCTCTTCTTACCCACCCCATCATTAAAGGAATTCCAGTCTTGCGCATCGAAAAAGGTATCTGCGCTTCAGCCCTGAACACCGAGGTGGCGATATGAGGAGGATTGAAGTCAACCGAGTTAATAGCCAGTATCTGCCGGAGCAAATCAGCGATATATTTGAGCGTCACGGAATAGTTATCTTGAAAGACTATTTATCGACCGAGACAAGAGACGGTCTACGCGGTGCGCTTGAAGCCCGTTTAGCAGCGGCGAACGAGCGTCATGCTGTACTTAAATTTGATGCGTATCCCAAAGCTGATTTCTTGCTAGGAGACGTCCTTGCCGCCCGCGAACTCGCCGCTGTGGATTATTTGTTTTTTCGTGAAGAGCTTCTCGTAGTTCTCCGTAAATTAATGCGGTCCGAAACGTTGCTTTACTGGGGTGATTCCTCGATCCAATTCGGAGAGGCTGCGCGTGGGTTCCACAAAGATAACGTTGCCAGGTTGGATGGCAGTCACGATGATTGGCAAGGAAGCTACGGATTGGTTAGATGCGCATTCTATTTTCAGGACCATGTCCAGCACTCCGGCGGGCTAAAAGTACGACTGGGTTCGCACAATATTGCTACCCACCATGTTGGTGAGAAAAAAGATATCGCATCAGTTTACGGAGATTTAGTGATATGGAGTATGCGACTAACTCATAGTGGCAATAATCGAAAACTGAGATTGCTACCGAATGTTTCATTACACCCGCGCATTGAGATGATTGCCCCGAGCTGCTTGATATCGAAAGAGCAGATGCGTCGCATTTCAGCCTTTTGCGCGTTCGCTAGGCCGGGCAGCCATATAGACACGTATATCGCAAACATGAAACGTCGTGATGTCGACTACATGCCGTATTTCCGTCATGCCCGTAACGTCTCAGAGACGCAAACGATTCTCGCTGGATACAGTGTGAGATTTTTGCAGCCGGTGGAATCTTACGGCGAACTAGATCATTGAACAACGCACTTTCATCTGACTTTATGGAGGATTTGTTTTTTGAACAGGACGTGGAAATCTTGGGGATTGGCTATCGGCACGGCTTGTTACGTTCGTTTTTCGTTGTAGGGAGATCTCTATGTAGGGTGGATCACGTTACTCAAAGTCTTGATGCCTTTGACCAGCCTCTGGCTGGTGTGGGATTGGCGTTTTTCGCTAACGAACTTTCCGCCCTACAGAGGGCGCCACCTAGCGTGGGGATTAATAAAATTTTAAAATTGAATCCCCACAAGCTTGGTTCAGTCCGTCGGAAACTTGGCGCTTGGGGAACTCTGAAAGAATCCGTGCGCTTTGTGCGTCGCGCGTTGTCGCAAAAGGGAATCAGGTATCTCGGTAGACTTACTTATCCTCTGCTTGCATGGTTACTCTACTGTGCCTTGTGCAAGCTACTTGTGGGAAAGTCAAGAGTCACCTTGATTACCACCAATATGCAGCATCCTTTATCAATCGCCTGCGCGCGTGCAGCAGCCGATAGTGGTCAAACCTCAGTGTTTTTTGAGCATGCTACCACGCCGAGGATAGTTTTCCGCGATCGAGGGTATGCCAGATACTTCGTGCAATTTCCATATACGCGCCGAATGATGATCGAATTAGGGGCTATTCCAAATACGGTTTTTGCACTGCAAGGTGATGTCACGCTACAAAAAATCGAACGTCCAGCGAGCCTAACCACCGTCGGTATTTGTGTAAATGACTTAGACTCAATGGACGCTCTAGTCGATCTAACCGACGTGCTTTTGAATGCGGGGATTAAAGTGGTTGTACGTGTTCACGACGCTGACCGCAGAGTTAAAAGTATCGCTCAATGGGCTTCGCATAGGAACTTGAGCTACGAAAGCGCGAAAAACTCCCTCATTGCTACTTTTTTTCAACGGGTAGACTTTATCGTTGCAGGTAACTCCAACGTCCTCGCTGATGCACTCATCTACCGAAAGTTCGCTATATACTACTGGTCAGGTTCACCCGCGATTTTCGACTATTATGGTTTAGTTGCTAATTACAACTTGCCATATGCCACCGATAAGATCGGATTTAAAAAAGTGCTCAACGGGCTACAGTATGAGTAGTCCATGTTGAAATTTTTGGTGTTAAAAGGTTTTGCGCTCACCTTAAGTTCTACTCGCTCGCTGTTATTGGCAGCGCTTCTTGGTCCAGCGAGCTACGGGGTATTTGGAACACTGATAATCATTCAGCAATTTTTAGGGTACGCGGCGCTTGGGGTGAGGGAGGGAGTTCTTGTTACTCTTTTACAAAAATCTCACGTAAATACCGATCTATCGTGCGTTCATTCCAGCGCAATTCTATGGGGTGCGGGGGTTGGGGCGACGGTGGCACTGACTTTTTTAGTGCTTTATATTTTCGGAATACTGAATTTGAACTATCTCTTGGTCGGTGTGATCGCAATGCTGAGCATCCTTAATGATATATTAATTAACATTAACCGCGCAGTCGAGCAGTTACGTAAAATCGCTCTTTTGGAATTGCTATACAACTTACCGCCGATAATAATATTACTGCTGATGTGGAAATCAGTTAATGTTACGGTAGCGCTTATGGCACTTGTGGGAGGTCTCTTTCTCAGTGTTGGCTGGTATTTGCTCACACTCAATCTTTGGCGCCACTGGCATCCCAATCGAGTTACAGTCAGACGTTTGTTGACGATTGGTTTGCCACTAGCCCTTTTGTCAGGCTTGATACTTTTGGTCAACTCGTCGTACGTATTGCTCGCGAACTACATGCTGGATCAAACGGCGATAGGCAAGGTGGTTTTCGCTGCCAACGTCTGCGCTCTTGGGATGTTCGCGCTCAACACTGTAGCGTGGGCCAACACGAACCGGTCTATGCGTACGTTTTATGTTGCGGGTAATTCAGAACGGGAACTTGTTTTTGCAGGGCGACTACGGCAGGCCTTTAGAGTGAGTATCATCATTCTAGTTCTCGTAATACTGGCAGGCAGTTGGGTCTTGCCAGTAGTATTACCGGCTTATGTTGGTGCAGACGAGTTCATCCTGTATTTCTGTTTGGCCCAGAGTTATAGCGTTATTCTGTTCGATGAAATCAACTACCTTTCCGTCAGTAATCGTTCATGGCAGTTAGTTGCCGTATATACTCTACTGTTGCTCGCGATGCTTGCCCCCGCGCTGCTAGTCCCCGCGGTTGCCTTTGAAACATTGATTAAGTTCGGCATTGCGGCGTACTGCGTACTGGGGTTGATCCTGACCCAGCATTGCCGAGTGCTTGGAGGTACGCAACGAGTTGACGGCCGCGCTAAGTTCGTTTTTGTTTTGTTCCCACTGGTAGTGGTGGTTCTCTATACGTTAGTTGGTCCAGTTGCGGTTATGCTTGCCTGTGTCGTTTTTGCAGTGATTCCCGTGGCTGCACTGTTTAAAGGGTTTTTTTCGCGTAATTACGCTTGATCTTGTTGCTGTTAGTACCGAGGTTTTGATTCGTTTGAGTGTGCAAGCCGAAACGGCTGCGTAACCTTTTGGCTTTGCGCTCTACAGGGTAATGGAAAGGCGAGAGAGTGAAATATCGCATCAAAAGTGTTCTGAGAGGCTGCATTCAACGGGTAGGGTTCGATGTAACTCATCACATTCCTTTGGCGCGAGCGCTAAAAGCGAACGGAATCACCGCTGTCTTCGACATTGGTGCCAACAAGGGGCAATTCGGAAGCGAGCTACGACGAGATGGGTATCGCGGAAAGATCGTATCGTTCGAGCCGATGGTTGCAGCTCATGCCGTCCTCTCGAGGCGTGCACGTGGCGATAAGTTGTGGCATATACATGAACGCTGCGCGATCGGAGCGCATGATGATTCGACAATGATCAACGTTTCGAAAAACTCTGGCTCAAGCTCGATTCTTCCAATATTGGCTGAACATACATCTAATGCGCCGGACAGCGTGTATATTTATAAGGAAGCGGTGCAACAGATTCGCCTTGACAACGTGTTTCGGAAGTATGTGGATCCTCAGGAACGTTTCTTTTTAAAGATAGACACTCAGGGTTATGAAAAAGAGGTTATGGACGGAGCGACCGAAGCGCTCAAATCGGTGACTGGCTTGCAGATGGAAATTAGTTTTTTTGAATTGTATGAGAATCAGCCAAACTATAAATTCTTTCTAGATTGGGCTGAGGCAAACGATTTTTATATCTGGTCGATCCACGACGGGTTTAGCAACTTGGTTGTCAGCAAGACACTGCAAGCGGATATCTGTTTCTTCCGAAAATGATTACTTTCGACGGAGTTATTTTCAACTCTAGAAATAATCTGGGCGGCGTCAATGTCTATTTTCGTGAACTTCTCCGGCGGGCTGCGCTGGCAGAGCAAATTCAAGTAATCGTATACGACAACAACATCAAACCGTCGGATTTGCAGATAGCCCCTGAGCAATTGGACTTGCGGCGGGAGCGGCTTTTCGAGCGCTATCGATCGTTATCGAACGTGTCTGATGGGCTTCTCCATTCAAGTTATTACCGGACATCGCGTCAGCCAGGGGTTCTTAATGTTGTTACGGTTTATGACTTCACTTACGAAAGATTCACTTCAGGCATCCGTACCCCAATCCATTCTTGGCAGAAACGCGATGCGATCATGCATTCAGATGCAGCGATATGCATATCTCAAAATACTCAGCGAGATCTTCTAAAATACGTGCCCGAATATCCTGAGGAGAAGATATTCATAACTCATTTGGCGGCAAGTGAGCATTTTAAGCCGGTTGTGGTTATGGCGCCTACTGTTACCACCCAACCGTACGTGTTGTTCGTCGGGGGACGCGCTGGTTACAAAAACTTCTCCACCGCAGTTGAAGCGGTGAGTTTAATCGATGACATTGCCCTTATCTGCGTCGGTGGAGGGGAGATTACGCCGCAAGAGCGAGCGCTGTTGGATGGGGCGCTTTTGGGTAGATATTTCCATGTTGGACCGGTCGAGACTGCGCAACTTAACGAATTGTATAATTTAGCCGTTTGCCTCCTATATCCGTCGGTATATGAAGGTTTTGGTATACCGCCGTTAGAAGCGATGCAGGCCGGGTGTCCTGTCGTCGCTCTTAATTGTTCTTCAATTCCCGAAGTGATAGGAGAAGCCGGAATTCTCGTGGATGAGCCTGATCCGCAGCTAATAGCGGCCGTGATTAACGAGTGTAGGAGTGCTGATCGCCGCCTACAAATGCGCATTCTTGGCTTCAAACAAGCAGCAAAGTTTTCGTGGGACAAGACATTCAACGAGACGCTATCAATCTATCGCCAGTTACTTAAGAGTTCATGAGCTTGAATTTTCTAACTTTGCTGCTCATTTCCCCTGCAGCGTTAATCTGCGGTTACTTAATCGCCACTGATCATATATTGTCGGTACTGGCAATACTTATTACGGTGGTATCTGCTATTCCGCTATTGCTGGCGAAAAGGCCAGACTTCTTCGCCCCTTGGACTTACCTGTTCTATTTCGTGTTACTGAATGTGTTAATAAGGTTGGTGCTTATTGACTTCGAGGTCAACGGAGATGCTACTGACATCAATGGGATTTTTTATTTAGACAAGCCTCGTGAGTTCATGGTCGAGTCTGCGGCGATCTTATTGCTTGGATTTATCTTCCTGACTGTAGGATACCTCGGAATCAGGAGCAGGCCCTTGCCGCTTTCACATCGCATTTTTCGCATTAATACTTATAATGCAAACCGCATGAGGTGGTCTGTCGTATTGATGCTTGGGGTGTCACTGTCCGCCTTTATTGCTTTCGTCTGGCTCACATTCACGAGCGCCGGCGAATTTGCCGTTGAGTTGTTGTCGCAGCATCGTGGTTTATCCGAAGAGATCGGCGAGTATAAAGCCTACGGGTACCTGCGGTTGCTCATCGGTTTTTCTAGTATCGTGGTCTATCTTAGCTATATCCAACTGAAAGACAGCGACAAAGATCGAGCCTTTTATCGAGCGGCGTTCGCAATAGGAATTATGTTGTCCAGTTCTATGGCTTTTTACAGCCAGAGTCGTGCAGCACTGATTTTTATTTTCTTTAACCTCATATTCATTAGCTACTACATGGGGGGTCGTCGCGTTCCCTGGAAGGCAGTTGCTGTCGCTTTACCAGCGGCTATCGTCTTGTTTTATACTACTTCAGCATTTCGGGGCGGCAGTGGCGTGACTCTGGATTCGAGAGTTACCCCAATGGCGGTTATTTCGCCGATTATCCTGAATAATGGGGGCATTGATGCCAGCAAGACGGGCCACGTGATCGATTACATCGATGCCACGCAGGAGTACAAATTGGGCTCGACGCTCGTTCAATTTGTCGTCGCTATAGTGCCGCGACAGGCGTGGGCGAATAAGCCGGTGAACATTGATACGTTTATAGGCGAGAAAATTTACGGTGCAGAAACTTTTGGTGCGTCGGCGGTACCACCGGGTTTCCTCGCCGAGATGTATATGAATTTTTGGTATGCGGGTATTGTATTTGGGTGCCTGTTGCTCGGTGGAGCGATGAAAAAAATCCAGAATGCGCTTGCGGCGAACATGGATAGTCGGAATTTTATACTATTGTACGTAGTGGCCTTGCAGCCTTTCGGTATGAGCGTTTTGGGCAGCAGTTTTTCGTCCGCGATGATGGGGTCGATGATGTCCGGCATTGCGTTGTTGCTGGTGTTACATTTCGTGACGGTCAAGAGCGTTTCGGTTAGACTCAGAACGGAGCCCGTTTCGGCGGCTGTGGCCGAACCGTCCTGACTGGCGCGTGTCTGAGCGGACGTTAAGATTTTTCTCCGAAGAATTATGAAAATAACCATTATTAGCGCTCACGAGGGCGCTGCGACTTGGGTAAGGCTGTTTCGGTTCATTGATGAGACGACGAGATATGATATTCGGTCGTTCCATCAGTACGATGACAACGGTTATCGATCTGCTCGGTCAGCCTGGAAAAGATTTGTTTTAAGGATAGAGACGTTTGCGATATTTCCTCTCCGCTTCATGCTGCATTCAGAGAGGATTTCCAAAGAGTCCGACTTGCTACTTGTCGTAACCAGCCCGTTTTTCATGCCTGCGCTGGCCTCGGTAGTAACTAAAAGAAAAAATATAAAAATTATCTCGCTGATGAATGACATTTACCCGGAGGCGTTAGTGGCCAAGGGCATGGTGAGGCGAGGTGGAGCTGTTGAGCGTTTTATAAAGAAAGCGTTTTCGAGCGCCTTTTTAAAGATGGAATCAGTGGTTTTTATCACTGACCATCACAGAGTACTTGTATCAAGGGGTGTCGGAGTTCCTTTTAAATCTGTAGTTATCCCTGTCTCTGCGTATTCCGATCCTTTCCAAAACACGCCGCCAAGCTCTGTCGAAGGGTCTATCCAAATTACTTATTGCGGAACCTTAGGCCTGATGCACGACACCGCAACTTTTTTCGAGTGGTTTGATTCTGTTGACGATCGCGAGAATCTCCGCTTCGTTTTTCATACCAGTGGTACTTGCAAACAAAAATTTGAAGCTGAGGTGCGAATGCGAACTGAAAAACGCCAGTTTCGTCCGAAGGTTTTGCTCGGAGATGCGCTCAAGGAAGCAGAATGGGTCGTACTGATGAGAGCGTCGCAGGTTGGACTAGTTTTTCAAGATAAAGATTCCGCCGACGTGATTTTCCCAAGCAAGGTAGCAAGTATTTTGGCGTCCGGCCAGGCTGTGTTGGTGGTCGCAGACCGGAGCTCTGAGCTCGCGCGCTTAATTGCTGACCACGATTGTGGTTGGGTTGTCCAGCCGAACGATATAGAGAATTTTTCTCGTTGTATCGCCGCATTGTTGCAGCCCGATGTTTTACTGAGGAAGCGTAACAACGCTTTTGTACTCGGACAGAAATTTTTCGGCAAAGATGCCGTGGCCGCGCAATGGGTTCAGTTGTTCGATAGCGTTTTGCTCGATGCTGCGTAGCTCGATGCTGCTTAGATAGGGATGAGACATGAATGAGATATTGTTTTTCCGTATTCAGAAAGATGTAGTACGTCGGGCGGACAAAACGTTACCAACTGTGTTTTCAGGTAGCATGGAAGTGTGGGTTCCTACCTTAAAGCAATTGAGGCCGAAGGGATTCAGGTGGGTTCCATTCGGTGTGTGGTGGATGTTTCACTATGCGAATATATTTAAGAGTCGAGCATACAAGATCTATATTCTCCGAATGTCCGGAAGAGTTGTTCATCGAAGTTGCCTATTTCCCGCTTTCTTCAGATTCCCATTTATGTGTTCTGACGATTTGCAGATAGGAGACATCTGGACTGCGGAGAGCGAGCGGCGGAAAGGCCTTTCTGTAGTAGTACTCAATCACATTCTCAATGAAAACAAAAATAGAACAATTTGGTTTCTTTGCGAATCAGGAAATTCGGCATCTGTAAGGTTAGCACGTAGTGTCGGAATGGAGTTTTTTGGGCTCGGGCAGAGGACGACTCCCCTCGGGATCGGAGTGTTTGGGCGGTTTGTTGTTAATTCAGTTTGATTAGCACTCGCGTTTTTCTGATTTTCATTAAAGCGTTTCGGGATGAGAGAGAAGCGAACCCGACTCTATAACCTCCGTCGGCCCCACAGGTTTTCGGCATGAGGCCCTCCCGATATGGCGTATTGGTATCGCGGCCTGACCGGTGCAGACGACGCTGGGTGATTACAAATCAGTTGAAGTGTGGGGTAGACGGGACGATGTCGAGGGTGGATGTTTCAATGTCAGATTTAGAGGTGTGCGTAGTTTATGAGAGGGATACCGTTTTTTAACTATTCTGCGCTTTACGCTGAACGGGCCGAGGTCTATGACGCCACGGTGCAGGGTGTGCTGCGGCGCGGCGGATACATCATGCAGAAGGAACTGGCTGAATTCGAGGCTGACCTCGCCGCGTATCTTGGTTGCAAACACGCAATTGGCGTGGCTGACGGCACCGCTGCTCTGATCTTCGCTTTGCGGGTTGCGGGTATCGGACATGGAGACGAAGTCATTGTCTCCTCCCACACGTTCGTAGCGACGGCGGCGGCGGTGCATCATGTCGGTGCACAGCCTGTGGTTTGCGATTGTCTTCCCGACAGCATGATGGATCCCGACAGCGCTGAGCGGATGATCACGCCGCGCACCAAGGCCATCATGCCCACGCAGCTGAACGGTCGCACCTGCGATATGGACCGACTCATGGATATTTGCGCCCGGCACGGACTGGAGATGGTGGAAGACAGCTGCCAGGCGATGGGCGCGCGGTTCAAAGGCAGACCTGCGGGTCTGTTCGGCAAGGCCGGTTCGTACAGCTTCTATCCCGCCAAGACGCTCGGCAGCTTCGGCGACGGCGGTGCGGTCGTCACCGACAGCGACGAAGCTGCGGTGCTGATCCGGCAGTTGCGTGACCACGGACGCAACGCCCAAGGCAAGGTTACCGTTTGGGGCCACAACGGCCGGCTCGATAATCTCCAGGCTGCGGTGCTAAACGTCAAGCTCGCGCATTACGACGAGGCCATCGCGCGGCGGCGGGCGATAGCCTCACTTTATCAGCAGCGGCTCGGTGACTTGAGCAGCTTGCGTCTGCCTCCGCCACCCGATAGCGATTTACGCAGGTTCGATATATTCCAAAACTATGAGATTTGGGCCGACGATCGGGACGCGCTGCGACGGTTCTTAACTGACAGTGGTATTGGGACAAACCTCCAGTGGGGCGGCTGGATGCTGCACCAGTTGGACGACCTCGGGATGCGCAGCGACGCGCCGTTCGCCGAGATCTTCTCCAAGCATTTCCTGATGCTGCCGCTGCACCACATGCTGTCGGACGAGGACGTCCACCACGTCTGCGACACCATCCGGCGGTTCTGCACCTCGAAGGAGGCCTGACAGATGTCCGAAAAGATTAATGTCTCGGGTGGCCTGCGCACCGGGGCCGAAGCGCTCGAGGGCTCGCGCAACCGGGCGCTGTTCGAGGCGAACCCGTCATCTTGGGAGACCAAGATGGAGAATTTCCCGAAGTACGTCCGTCGCCAGAATCTGACACGGTTCCTCGCCCTCTACGAAATCTTCAAGCGGATACTGCCGGTGAAGGGCTCAATCGTGGAGTGCGGCGTCAACCACGGCTTCGGCCTGATGAGCTGGGCCAAGTTCTCGGCCATCATGGAACCGGTCAACCTGACGCGGCGTATCTACGGCTTCGACACCTTTCAAGGTTTCCCGGACGTGGGCGACAAGGACCGCTCCGTCAGCTCTATGCACGTCAAGCAAGGCGACCTTAAGGCCGAGGTGTACGACGAGCTGACGCAGCTGGTGGACATCTACGACAGCACGCGCTTCATTGGCCATGTGAACAAGGTCAAGCTGGTCCGCGGCGATGCCACCAAGACCATCCCGCAGTTCGTGCAGGACAACCCGCACGTAATGGTGTCGCTGCTATTTATGGATTTTGACCTCTACGAACCGACCAAGGTCGCCCTGGACACCTTCCTGCCCCGCATGCCGAAGAGTGCCGTGCTCGCTTTCGACCAGCTCGACAATCCGTTGTGGCCGGGCGAGACCTTGGCGATGCTCGAAGCGCACTTGCGGCGGCCGTTGCGAATAGAGCGGGTGGAGTTCGACCCGTACATTGGCTTCGCAGTGCTCGACTGAGAGGCCAAGCACATGACGATCTCTGTCTCGTTGGAAAGTGAGCCGGACTTCGACGCGGTCCGTGACGTCGCCCACAGAGTGCGCAGGCACGTGCTCGACATGACGAGCCGCGGCAAGAGCTCGCATGTCGGATCGGCATTGTCGATGGTCGACATCGTGACCGTGCTCTATGGTCACGTGATGCGCTACGACTCCGCGCAACCGAGGGCCGCCGACCGCGACCGATTCATCCTATCGAAGGGGCACGCCGGCGCTGCAGTGTACGCGACCCTCGCCGAGTTTGGTTTTTTCGGTAAGGACCGCCTAGAGGACCATTACCAGAACGGTTCGGTGTTCTCCGGCCATGTCAGCCACAAGGGCGTCCCCGGAGTCGAACTTTCCACCGGATCGTTGGGCCACGGGCTCGGGGTTGCGGCCGGGATGGCCATGGCCGCCATGCGCCAGCGGCGAGGACACCGCGTGTACGCCCTGCTCTCCGACGGCGAGTGCGACGAGGGATCTAATTGGGAAGCGATACTATTTGCCGCTCACCACAGGCTGCGGAACCTGACGGTGGCTATCGACTACAATAAAATCCAGTCGCTCGCGCCTGTCGCCGAGACGCTCGCTCTAGAGCCTTTCGCCGATAAATGGCGCGCATTCGGCTGGCATGTTGAGGAGTGCGACGGACACGATCATGTGGCCTTGCTAGCGGCGTTCCGCGCGGCGGACGCCACCTCGGGTCCGGCGGTAGTTATCTGCCACACCACGAAAGGAAAGGGCGTGCGCTTCATGGAGAACTCCGTGCTCTGGCACTACCGTAACGCGCAAGGACAGGAGTACGACGCAGCTGCCGCGGAGCTTGAGAGGTTTGCGGCCGCCGATAACAAGGGGCATCCCCATGCGTGACGGTTTTCTTAGGGAGTTGGGCCGTCAAGCCGCGGCGGACCCGGCCGTGATGCTGATCACCGGCGATCTCGGGTTCGGTGTGCTGACGGATTTCTCCAAACGGTTCCCGGACCAGTTCATCAACGCCGGCGTCGCGGAGCAGAATATGACCGCGATGGCCTGCGGCATGGCGATGGAAGGCTACCGAGTTTTCACCTACTCGATTGCTAACTTCACGACGCTGCGTTGCCTCGAGCAGATCCGTAACGACGTCTGCTACCACGACGCGGATGTGACGGTAGTGTCGATCGGCGGCGGATTCTCTTACGGACAGCTCGGGGTGTCGCACTTCGCGACCGAGGACCTCGCAATCCTTCGCGCGCTGCCCAACATGACGGTTATTGCGCCGAGCGAGCCTTGGGAAGCCGAGGAGTTGACGCGGCGGCTGCCCGACATCCCCGGCCCTAAGTATCTCCGCATCGACAAGGGTGCCGCCGGGTTGCCGGCCGATCCGGACGCCGTGCGGTTGGGCAAGGCGCGCCGGGTTCGCGAGGGTGCCGATGCCACCGTCATCTGCATCGGTGCGATCCTCGCCGAAGCGCTTGAGGCGGCCGCGCGGCTCGCACGCGACGGCATCCAGTTGCGCCTCGTCAGCGTACATACGCTCAAACCGCTCGATGCAGCCGAGATCATCTGCGCGGCGCGCGAGACGGGCGGCATCGTCACGTTAGAGGAGCATTCCATAGTGGGCGGTCTCGGCGGAGCGGTGGCCGAGACCCTGCTCGAGGCGGGATGCGCGCCTGGGTTCTTCCGGCGCATGGGTCTGCAGGACATATACCCGAGCAAGGTAGGCGACCAAAACTTCCTGCGGGCGGAGTACGGCATGGACGCTGCCGCCGTCGTCACCACCATCCGGAAGTCGCTGCGCCGTGAAGATTGATCCCCGTCGCGTCGAGGAGCGCAACTCATATCCTCTCAAACGCATGTTCGACATCTGTGTCGCGGTCATCGCGCTCACGGTCACGGGCCCGATCCTGTTGGTCTCGATGCTGCTGGTCTGGCGGCAGGACCGGCACTCGCCGTTCTATATGGCCCGCCGGGTTGCGCGCGGCGGCGGCGATTTCACGATGATCAAGATCCGTTCGATGATCGTCCGAGCCGAGAGCACGGGCGTTAACTCGACGTGCGTCCACGACAACCGGATTACGCCGGTGGGGCGTTTTATCCGGCGTTTCAAGATCGACGAGCTGTCGCAGTTCATCAACGTGCTGAAGGGCGACATGTCCGTGGTCGGGCCGCGTCCGAACACCTGGGCATGGGGGGTCGAGCTTTATACGATGGTCGAGTCGAAAACATTATCCGTTCGGCCGGGCATAACTGACCTCGCATCAATAGTTTTCTCGGACGAGGGCGAGATCCTTAACGGCGCGGAGCATCCCGACCTCCTTTATAACCAGATTATCCGCCCGTGGAAGAGCCGGCTCGCGCTGTGGTACATCGCGAATATGTCGCTCTTCCTAGATATCCGCATCTGCTGGCTCACGGCAGTTGCGATTTTCGACAAGCGACGTGCTGTGTCAGGCGTCGTCCGTCTGTTGGAGTGCTCGCGAGCGGATGAGATGCTGATTGCCGTATGTCGCCGCGACTTACCGCCGCCGCCGTCTCCGCCTCCCGGCGCGGACCGGATCGAGACCGGATTTGTGAAATAGTATCGATGCAAACTTGTTCTCTGCCCCAACTGAACCGGTTCGGGGTTCATGCGAGGTGTTGAGGGATTAGTAGATGAAAATGCTTACTCGACTTGATCCGGGGAAGTCTAGTTACAGGCTAACTGTTCTCGCGCCCTAATCTACTCTGTCGTCTAAAAGATTTATTGATAGCGCTTGAGCGCGGGCGATTTCCTCAGCCGAAAGTTCGCTAGCCAGCCGCGCCTTTATTATCTCCGCTTCTTCATTTGGAGCGCTAGCCGCGATGTTTGCCCAAGCATAGGCCCGAACGGTATCCGGGGCGTTGTCAATTCCTTTCTCCAATAAAATCGCCGAATTAATCAGGGCTTTTTGACTTCCTCTACGAGCAGCTGCTTCAAATAATCGGAGAGCCGCATCTTTGTCGGGCGATACACCTTCACCATTATCCAGCATGACTCCGAGGTTATTCATCGCCTCAGGGTACTTACTCGCAGCGGCCTTCCTAAACCAGAACAACGCTATGCCTAAATTTTTGGGCACACCTTTCCCTGCTCGGTAAAGTAGCCCGAGGTTATTTTGGGCAGCGGCCACACCCTGATTCGCGGCGATTTCGAACAGCTCAATCGCTCGCGCATTATTCTCTGGTACTCCACGACCCTGGTTGAATAGCACGCCAAGATTATTAGCGGCATCGGCGTGGTTTTGTGCTACCGAAAGTTCGAACCACTTTCGAGCCTCCGCTAGATTCGGGTCAGTTCCAATGCCATGTAAATAGCATAATCCAACATTGTTTTGAGCTGAGGCTATTCCAGCCTCTGCGGACTTTTTATACCACGAGAAAGCGGCTTTTGTATTTTGAGGCACACCTAGCCCTCTTTCGTATAAATAACCAAGTTTATTTTGTGCTCGGGCATTTCCGAACTGCGCGAGGCGCTCCCAACGACTGTACGCCGTTTGATAATCACCTTTATCGAATGCGGCTTGTCCTGCCTCATATCTTGAGCAGCCAACGAGAAGCGATAGCCACAAAAGGCAGATTATCTTTAGTGCTGTTCGAGGGTTGCTTAAATACATACCGGTTTAAGGAATTGTGTATGATTAGGCCTAGTAACCGACTCAGGCTATGTCTTTGATCTACCAGCGTCTTCTCAAACTCGCAAGACCTCTCGTCATGGCGCCTAGGCCGCTGCGGCAGGGCCTTGCAGCCCTGTTCGATGTTGGCGGGATCGCGATAGCACTTTGGCTGGCGATGCTGTTACGGTTCGGCGAAATTCCCGTGGACGGCAGAGACTTCCTTTCGATTTTGTTCGCGGCTCTCATGGCGGCCGGTGCAGTGTTTTTCATCGGTCGGCTCTATCGGTCACTCATTCGTGCGATGGCACCCATCGGGTTCCTCGTGATTTGTGCAGGGATGGTTTCAGCGGGGGTGGCGGTGGCGACGCTCGAAGCGGTCCCTTGGGACGTCGCGGCGAGTTTCGCGGCTTTCGGCACGTTGTTCCTCGCCGTGACTCGGCTGGTGATTCGCAGCGCAGTCACCGGGGGCGCCTCGATAGCATCTCATCCCATCATCATCTACGGTGCAGGGGAGTCCGGACGCCGGCTGGTCGGGGCACTGTTCGGAGGTTCTGAGCTAAGGCCTGTGGCCTTCGTCGATGATTCTGCGGCCCTCAAGGGCGCATACATATCAGGCCTAGCCGTTCATCTTCCTGACTCGTTGCCAAAACTTTTGGCTCGCTATGGGGTGAGCACTGTTGTGCTCGCCATGCCGTCGGTTTTGCGAGGCCGCCGTCGCGAGATTCTCCGATCGTTGGGCGAGTTAGGTGTCGCGGTCCGGACGCTGCCGGATATCGGTGATCTCGTCGCCGGTAAAGCGAACGTTGAAGACTTGAGAGGCATTGATATCTCTGACGTTCTGGGTCGTGATGCGGTGGAGGCTCGGACGGATCTGCTCTCGGCCCGAATTGCGGGTCAGTCGGTGATGGTGACCGGAGCGGGCGGGTCGATCGGGTCTGAACTTTGCCGTCAGATCATTTTGAATAAACCTCGTCGTTTGGTGTTATTCGAAGTTTCTGAAGTGTCGCTGTATCAGATTGATGCAGAACTTCGTCAGCGCTTAGTCGACATGGGTGCACAAGTGGAGGTTGTGTCTATACTGGGTGATGTCCGCGATACGAAACGGCTCGAGTCGACGATGAAGGCGTTTCAGGTTAAGACGTTGTACCACGCAGCGGCGTATAAACATGTGCCGATCGTGGAAGAGAATGTTCTTGAGGGTTTGAACAATAACGCTTTTGGTACCTTGAGTGCCGCGCAGGCCGCGTCTCGCTCCGGAGTCGAGTATTTCATTTTGATCTCGACCGACAAGGCGGTGAATCCTACCAACGTGATGGGTGCCTCGAAGCGGCTCGCCGAGCTCGTGCTTCAGGCGCTTCAAAGCGAATATCGTGGGACCACGTTCTCGATAGTTCGTTTCGGGAATGTGTTGGGGTCGTCTGGGTCGGTCGTGCCACTGTTCGAGTCGCAGATTCGAAAGGGTGGCCCTGTCACTGTGACGCACCCCGATATCACTCGATATTTCATGACGATCCCGGAGGCGGCGCAACTCGTGATCCAGGCGGGCTCGATGGCAAAAGGCGGTGAAGTCTTTGTACTCGATATGGGCGCGCCGGTCCGGATCGCGGACCTCGCACGAAAAATGATCGAACTCGCCGGTCACCGTGTGAGGGAAACGGGATCCAGCAGCGAAGGAATTGAGATTGCGTACACGGGTTTGAGGCCCGGCGAAAAGCTCTACGAAGAGCTATTGATTGGAAACAACGTATCGGGGACGGACCACCCGATGATCATGCGCGCAGCCGAGCATTTTTTGCCGTGGGCTGAGCTCAACGCTCAACTTGAGAAAATGCGTGCGATGATTTCAAATCTCGAACCCGCGCCGGCTGTTTCGTTATTACAGAAATGCGTGACGGAGTTTACCCCCGCTCCCGAGATCCACGATCTTCTCCACCGAGCGTCTGAACGCAAAAACAACCCGTCGATTCGATTGGTGGGCGGTACTGGGATCGAACCAGTGACCCCTGCCGTGTGAAGGCAGTGCTCTACCGCTGAGCTAACCGCCCGCCCTGAATAGGGGCGAAATGCTAGCATTCGCGCCCCATGATCGTCACCCGTTTCGCCCCAAGTCCCACCGGCATGCTTCACATCGGCGGCGTGCGTACGGCCCTTTTTTCCTGGCTGCAGGCCCGTCGACATGGTGGGCAATTCATCCTGCGCATCGAAGATACCGACCGCGAGCGCTCTACGGACGAGGCGGTTCGGGTGATTTTGGAGGGGATGGAGTGGCTCGGTCTCTCGGCCGATCAGGGCCCGTTTTATCAAACGGCTCGGTTTGATCGGTACAAGGAAGTCATTCAGAAATTCCTCGCGGAAGGGAAAGCCTATCGCTGTTACTGCACGAAAAAAGAGCTCGAGCAGTTACGGGCTGATCAGATGGCCCGGAAGGAAAAGCCGCGATACGACGGCCGGTGGCGAGATCGAACGGACGCTCGAGAGGGTGTAGAGTCTGTCATTAGGTTCAAGAACCCGCTCGAGGGTGAGGTCGTGGTTGAAGACCTCGTTCACGGTCGAGTGGTCTTCAAAAACTCAGAGCTCGATGACCTCATCATCGCTCGCTCCGACGGCACGCCAACCTACAACTTTTGTGTGGTGGTGGACGATGCGGACATGGGAGTGACCCACGTTATTCGTGGGGACGACCATCTCAATAACACCCCTCGGCAGATGAATATGCTGGCGGCGCTCGGGGCGAAGATTCCGGTGTATGCGCACGTACCGATGATTCTAGGCCCGGATGGCGCAAAGCTCTCCAAGCGTCACGGTGCAGTCTCTGTCTTGCAGTATGAAGAAGATGGCTATCTTCCCGATGCGCTTTTGAACTACCTCGTACGTCTCGGCTGGTCGCATGGCGATCAAGAGATCTTCACGCGAGAAGAGATGATCGCGGCGTTCGATATCTCGAATGTGAACAAAGCTGCGTCTGCCTTCAACCCCGAAAAACTTCTTTGGCTCAATCAGCAACATCTGATGCGGGCGGAGCCGCTCTCGGTC
>Ga0194116_10003948_pt1 | contig 17392 bp, 13 predicted proteins | sample TA2MahsurfametaG_4_FD_148617 | JGI IMG/M metagenome (GOLD analysis project Ga0194116, IMG submission 148617) | Freshwater microbial communities from Lake Tanganyika, Tanzania - TA2015008 Mahale S9 surface | ecosystem: Environmental > Aquatic > Freshwater > Lake | place: Tanzania: Lake...
GTGCTTCAATTGGAACCCATGCTTTTGAATATGTATGTTCTTTTATTTTGCGCATTTTTAAAAGCGAGCCATCTAGCATCATTTCCGACTCCTGAACAGACATGTTAAACATGTCGTCCAATTGCTCAATTGAATACAGTCGGCTTTGATGTATCCTCTTGACAACATCAGACATTCGTTTTGCCATTACTGACCCGCGACCACGGTTCATTTGAACATGCAAAATCATTGCGTCAATATCGGACAAATCAATTTTTGTGCACAAAATTGACTTTGCATATTTCTTGGAAAGAATTTTAGATTGAGATATTGCGATTATTCTTTGATGGCCATCGATGATTGTGTTTGATGATTCCTGCACAAGAATTGGATTTAACAAACCATATTTTTCAATTGACGAAATCAGTATTTTTATATCTGGTTTAAGAATATAATTGACTCTCCATGGCGCCGGATTAAGCAACGATGGATTAATCGACGACATAAAATTTACAATCAGAGCTCGATTTGTGCGCGTACGTTGGCATTCAGCGTCCGCAGTGCATCAATGCTTGTTCGCAAAGATAACAATTTCTCGCGTTTTGCCTTGACTAGCGCTTCTGCTATTTCGTAATCTTCTTTCATCTGTTCCATTTTGTAGTGCGACCACTGTTCTCTGTCGGTGATGGTTCGGTGGCCCTTGCCCGCAGCACCAAGATATTCTTTTGCCCACTCAGCTTTATATCGAGCATCTTTCTTTGCAGCGTCAACAGCGAGAATCTCAAAATTCTCTGTCTCTTTTTCAAGCATTTCAAGCAATCGCATTATTTCTTTTTCAATATCAACTTGGCTAATTGGTTGAGTTCTGTTCATTTATAATCCCCTCGAATGGTGACCAGTCTATCTTCTCTAGCGCCGCAAGCGAAATTGAAGGCCAGGTAAATTTTGCATAACCCAATTTAGCCAACACCATTTCCTCCAAAATCCAAGCATCGCACATATCGTCTGCATGCCCACCCTTCCAGACTATTCCCGTAATAGCTGATACAGAAGATATTACTTCAGACTTTCCAGCATTGCCCTTTCCGGTGGCAAACTTTGCGCGGCAGGTTGGCGGAATCACAACATAAGGAATATCCATAGAAAGAAGCAAGACCCTGACAACACCACCAAGCTCTCCAATTGAATGAGCCTGAGAGTGTCTCGCCGCAAATGCATAACCCTCTATGGCAACCGCGTGAATTTTATTTGCAACAATAATATTTCCTATTTCGCTTGTAATGTTTTGCAATCTTTTAGCACCGGAAGCATTAACGGATATATATCCTGCGTCGCCGTTATGACAATACCCAGTGGATGTGAGAGAAAGGTCAAGTCCAAGAATATTGAGTTGCACAAAAAAACCCTAGTCCAGAAACAAAGACCCGCCGGCCCATTAGCCAAAGACCGGCGGGATTTCATACGAATTTTCACCCGTATTTACTTTGCGTAGTTGTCACTACTAGATTCGGGACCACCTGCCTTTCTTTTTGAGAAATGGCTAGCCGAGCTCAGAGTAGCACTATCAAATCGCTAATACAGGTAAACAGATACATGCAGCACAACAAAAAAAACACGCCAGGACCGAGGGTCGCATGGGATGACCCGCGCCCTCGGTCCCAACGCCTATAACGGTCCTTACCTTACTTATTTTACAACGAAATTATTTAGCACCTTGTAAATGCAAGTGATGTTTTATGTTTTTTTTCCACGTTTGGCTAAGCCCAAATCAAATGCAAGTTGTGGATAATTCCCGATTCTGTTGTGGCACGACCTACAAACTGCAAGTAAATTAGTTTCGTCCAATATTGAGCCACCCTGTGACCTTCGCACAACCTCGTGTATGTCGCAGCTTGCGTTTTGAATGTACGTCAGTTTTTTGTCGTGCGCAGCAAAAACAGGACAAGCTTCACAATGGGGTCTTTCTGAAAGAAGTCTTTTAACAAGTGGGCGCCTAAGCGCGTATTCCTGTTCTTTCTTTTTTGAACGATACCTCACCCTAGAGATGATATATTGTCGAACTCCCATTTATTGTCTAGTGCAGCCCAAAGGGCTACATCTACATCTGTTGGCTCCATGTCAAATTCGTCCATTAGGGACTTGTGTCGGAGAATTGCCGCTTCAAGAAAATTGGCACGCGAAACAGCTCCTTCGTCTTCGCCAAGGGAGGCAACATAATCAAGTCGTTTGTTCACAAAGAATTTAAACCGTTCAATTTTTGACAGCCGACTGTCGTATGACTGAATTGCTTCGGTTAATAAAATTTGACCATCCCGACCAAGGGATTCGTATCGCTCCAAGTCGGATTGTTTGTCTTCAGAAATACCGTTGATTTGCTCATCGAGATTGCGCACGAGGGCAATCAATGCCCGCTTCCACCGGTCACGATTTTGCGGTAGGTGCAGATATTCTCGTTGCGTTTCAGAAATACGATTTTTTACATCTTCCGCCACCAAGCGGGCAAACATATCGTCATTCATTCGTTGGGTTCCAATATGAGCAGATATGCGATTTATAGTGGCACCAGTTGCAGAGTTTTGATGGGATTGCTGGCCACTTTGAATTGTCATATGAGTTTACTATCTCCTTTTTTGTCGTTGATATTGTATTTCTAACATTTGAAAAATCCTCATCTGTGGGCAAATATTTTTTTGCCACTCCGTCCTTTAGGTATAAAAGTTGAAGATTGAATTCCTTTTTTTGCTCCAATTCAGACAACAGGAGCGCATACAGGCATAACTGAAACCATTTGTCTGCCATATATTGGGCGGCTGGTACTTTTCCGGTTTTATAGTCTGTGATTGTTACAACGCCATCCACTTCCGTCCATCTATCAATAAACCCTTTTATTAAGACACCGTCGAGCTGACCAAAAATTTCATATTCAATTCCATCTGGAATTACCAATGTGGGATTTTCTAACAAAAAAATATTTTCCACACACCACCATGCGCTCCATCTGAAATCATTGATGGGTGTTTTTTTAAGAAACGGAGCTACGGTATCTGCCCAGTTTGCTTCAGTCCATATATGGGTGCAGGCTTGACGAGCTGCCGCAATGGTGCGCTCCTCTGGTTGATATGCGGTATAAAAATACTCAAGCACGTCATGAACAAAGTTGCCGAGCAACGTTGCTGTTGTGGGTGGCTCTTTTATCTTGTCAACGCGAGACAACTTAAATTTCAATGGGCATTGAATGTAAGTTTGAATCGATGAAGCAGATAAGTGTTCTGGTAAAACTCCTATTTCTTCGTTCACTTTGGCGGAGTCTCTATTACTGTTGAACCGCTAAATGATAAACGCATTGCTTCGGTGAGCAGAAAGTTTGCCTGCTGCTCCGTTACCGAATCTTTGTTTGGAGTTGCTTGACCGTTGCTCCACTGGGCCCAAGCAGTGCGAAGCTCTTCTTTTTGCCCTTTGGTCAATTTCTTGCTCAAAGCCATGAAGTTGTCCCAGATGAGTTGTGTCTGCGATGCTTGTTCTGGGGTGGTTACTTGTTCGGCCTCCATTACTTGCTCAATTTCAATTGCGTCGTCGCTGCGAGCAAGATACAGACCAACACCAAAAGCCTGTGCTGCTTTCTTTAATGCATCAGAAATCGCACCTTTAAATTCGTCCCCAAGGTCAAGAATCTGCCCTTGCTTGGTGCGTTTGATTTTTGAACCACCGATTCCGTCACGAACAATCGTGGTGAATTCCGTGGCATAATAAGCAACACGAACATGTGCGATGACAAAGTCTGAGTCCACCGGGTCACGGTGACAGCTTTCAATTGTCATTGACCACTTGTCCACGCCAAAAACTTTATTCAGGCGATTGATGACTTCGCTGATTGGAATGTAGGTGAGGTTGGTGCCGCCCTTATTGATTGACCGCTGCATTTCCTGCGGAAATTGCTCCGACAGTTGCGAATAGAGGTTTTGATTATTGTTGGTCATTATTGTTTTGCCTTTCGTACGATAATGTTTGTTTTTGCTTCGCTAACTTCGCAGAAATTATCTGCGGAGACCCCAATCTTGCCAAGTTCCTTAACTCGCCAGTAAGAAACTGCAGCAAAGTCAAGCATCTTTATCATCATGTCTTGTGGTGTCATAACTATTTCACCAGTGTCTAGGTCAACTGCCATGTCGTTAATTCGGCTAGCAACGTTTTTTGCCAAACCCTCATGGTCCCACTTCTTGCGGTCGGAGCCACCCTTTTTCTCAATCAGGCTTCCGTCGGACGATGAAACTTCTGGAACATTATCCATTTTTTTCATCATGTTGTGACAAATCGAATCATAGAGAATTGACATCTCGGCTTTTAGCCCGTGCATACCAACAACCACATCGGCAGCAGATGTGAGCTCTTCTTCGCTCTCGCAAAGTTCTTTGAAAAGTTTATCGGCAGCCATAAAGTCGCCCGACAACTTTGCAATGAGGTCTTTGAGTTCGGATTTGATGGTAGTGGTGGTTTCGCTATTCATTGATATCCCCTTTTGTAGTTAAACTCTCGTCAGATGATTATAGACACCGGTCTGCGTTGTGGCAACCCCAGCCCGGCCAAAAATGAAAAAGCCCCAACCGCAGAGTCAACCTGGTCATCATGGTCACATGCCTCAGGGAATGACGAAAACTCGTCCAGCCAGTCGGTGAGCCACGGACCACGGACAACACGTATATTCCCATTAGCTACTGCAGCGGAAAACGGACGGGAGCGAGTTAGTTTGTCGCCAGTCGAGCGAATACCCTGAAAATCATATCCAGGAACGACATATCGAGCAAATTGGTCAACAAGGGCTTTGCCAGACGAGCCGGGTTCTTGCTCCATTCGAATCGCTACCGAGTGACCATCTTCATAGGCCGTTTGGGCAATTAGCTGTTCTACTTTTTCGTTTTTAATTCTATGCCTACGAACATCCAGTACGTATCCGATGCCCTGGTCAAAAAGCATTAAAGTCCCTACGGTGTAGTCGGGGTCTGGGTTGGTTGACGACGGCTCGGTTGCTGCTAGGTCCCAAAATCTTACGGCTCGGGCAGAAGAAAGAACCTGTGGAACCTCAGAAGAATCAATAACAACAAAATTAGTTCTATCAAAAATAGTCCCCAATGTTGTAGCCCACCAATCTCCCATTTCAAGACGTCGGCGCTCAATTGGGTCTAGCTCCGACAGGGCTTGACGGTAGGAATCCACATCAATACCTGGGTTGTCGGTCAGCCTGGACGGAACGAAAATTCGACCAGAACTATTTGCCTCAACAATAAATCGTTGTCTAACCCAATTCGGTGCTGGGTTTGACGCGGCCCTCATTCGCAATGGAACCTTTGACAATTCTCCCGTAGCTGGTCGACGTAAACGCGAAAAGAGATACCTATAGTCCGATTCTCGAATTTCGGTTACTTCGTCCATTCCAATAAATTGAAACTCTGAGCCTTTATATCGAAGATAATCGTTTGTGTTATTAAGGTATCCAAACGAAACGCGCGCGCCAGACGGAAAAGTAGCTATATAGGTGTTATTGTTCCAGTGCACCTCATCATAATTTGCTATCCATGAGCGAAACCTGTCCATAAGGGCTCCGGGCAAAGCAAGGTCGGCATATGTTTTTCTGAAAAGAATTGCCGAATATCCAGGCACTTCCACATACTGAAGAGCGGCCATAAGCAATGCTGAGCTTTTACCCCCACCAGCGGCCCCACCAAACAGGGCCTCAATTGAATAAGAGCGCAAAAAAACTTTTTGAGTAAGTGAGGGCGTTTCAGGGCAGTAAAGCGGTTCCTTTGGTTTTAGATATTCAAGAACTTTATCCCAATTTGTCATTTACTGGCCTGCTATCCGTTATGAGCAACAATCCATACTAGTATTAAATTACGCATTGTTATGGTTTTTGACGAGGTCGCATGAAAATAGTACAATGGTTTACTAGAGCTAGAACTGCCAATCTCCTCATGGGGTCATTTATAATTATGACGACAATAGGTGCCTTTATCTTTAGCATTCCGGTCGGGTTTGTAGTGGCTGGCGTGTGCTGCGGCGCCGTCGGCTTGCTGCTTGGACTGGATTAAGTATAGAACATGGCCTGGAATTCACCGAACAATAAATCCGTTTCACCATCAGGGCAAAAATCTGTTATCGGCCCTGGTGCTCCGGTTGCCTATAACAGTGGCCTTCAGGGAAAACCATATCGAGACTCGTGGGACATCGAGCGCGCATATCGGGAGGGCATGCAAAAAGTCACCTGGGTAAATAGGTGCATTGACGCAATAGCGGGAAATCAAGCCAGACTTCCAGCAATTTTACGCGAAAACAATTCTCCGGACGGCAAGATTGTAACAAATAACAGAAACAACAGAATTCTTGATTTGTTGAATAGTAAATCAAATATGGGGGAGAATTCTTTTGTATTCAGATACAGGCTTTCTTCTCAGCTCTTAATGTCTACGCGTGGAGCTTTTGTTGAAAAAGTTAAGGGTAAAAGCGGTCAGGTAATCGCACTTCATCTTCTTCCACCGCAGCACACATCACCAATTCCAGACGCAAAAAGTTTTATTTCCGGTTTTGAAGTTGACATGCGCAATGGGACAAAAGCAATTCTCAAGCCAGAAAATGTTATATGGATTCGCAAGCCACATCCGCTTGACCCGTACTTATCGCTAACGCCGCTTGAGTCTGCTGGAATTGCAATTGAAATAGAGAATCTGTCAAAAATATACAATCGAAACTTTCTTTTAAATGACGGACGTCCGGGTGGTCTTCTCGTTGTGCGCGGCGAAATAGACGATGATGACAAAGACGAATTGCGCAGCAGGTTTCGTGGAAATGTAAATCGCGCCGGTGCGGTCACAGTCGTTTCTTCGGATGAGGGAGTTGACTACGTAGATACCGGCGCAAGCCCACGCGACGCAAATTATATTCAGATGCGTCAGATAACAAAAGAAGAAATTCTTGCTTCTTTTGGAGTTCCCGAGTCGGTGATTGGAAATGCATCAGGAAGAACATTTAGTAATGCAGCCGAAGAGCACAGAGTGTTTTGGAACGAAACGATGTTGCCACATATGGAACTGATTGCTCGAGGACTTGATGAGCTCGATGACGAGCACTATATAGATTTTGATACATCTGAAGTTCCAATTCTTATTCTCTATAAACAAGAACGTGAGCGATATTTGCTTGACGAGTTTCAAAATGGACTGATTAGCGGAAACGAATACAGGAAAGAAACCGGTCGTAAGAAAATAGATTCAGACCTAATGCAGGCAATGTTGGCTAATCCAAACCTTACGCCGATTGGATATACTGACAAAAAATTTGATTCCACACAGCAAGCGGCACAAATGGCGGCAGCAGGTGGAGCACAGCCTGGCATGCCTGGTGTAGCCGCTGCCGGAATGATGCCCGATACACAACCACCAGTGCCAGCACAGGAGGCTGCTGGTCAGGCTGCGCAACCAACAGAGACAGGCGTGATTCCCGCTCAAGTGGTCGACTTTAACGAAAAACCCAACACGATGACTGAGGCGCTCGCTGCAGAGGCTGCAGGGGGGGCGGCGCAGCAGCCGGTAATGGCATCACCAACAGCACTATCGGCGTTTGATAAGGATATGCAGTTTAAGTCAGCCAATAAGCAAATAACCGAATGGGAACAAAAAGCTGAAGAAAATGCAGATAGATGGGTGGAAATCTTAGACAGAAATATAGAGAGATTTATGGAACGACAGCAACGTGTTGTTATGGAAAAAGCCTCTGGTGCAAAATCTAAAAAAATGATTTCTTCAGGAAACTTAAATGTTGAAAATATTTTTGACGAACAAGTGTGGAACAAACAGCTTGAGGAAGATATAAAACCTGTTCTTTCTGGAATATCATCCGATGCGGCTCGCCTAGTCAGCGAGCAATCCGGCATGCCAGCGGAAGAGGATATGGAAGAAATAAAGCAAGATATTGCGCTACAGATGGAAAGAATGAAAAAGATTAATTCAACAACAAAAGACGAAATTTCATCAGCGATACTTATAGCCCTTGCTCTGGCCGATGATGAAGATAGGGCGGGAATGCTGAAGGCGGCATTGCTCGCAATATTTATGAATCTTCTTTCAAAACGTAGACGTATAATCGCAGAACACGAAGCCCAAACTGCTTATAATTGCGGTGTTTATCATGCGGCTAAGGGGGTGGGCGCATCAACAAAAACATGGATAGCGAATAAAGATGCTCAGGTCAGACCGGAACACAGGCTGTTAGATGGAAATACGACATCAATTGACTCAGCTTTTAGTGTTTTGGGCAAAGAAATAAGATTTCCCGGAGACCCGCTTGCACCCCTACATCTAACAATCAATTGTAGATGTAGATTGTCGTTTTCAATTTGAGTTTACTAAAAGACAAGAATAGTTTCGCCAGAACCATCGTTTAATTGTTTATTATTGGATGAACACCATGGAGCAAAGCAAACAATGAGCAACGCCGCAATAGACTTTACTGAAACTCAGTACAAGGCCATCCCTGGTCAAATTAGCACAAATGACTCGAAGGGAATTGTTGAGTGTTTTGTCGCCGCAATTGGCAACAAAGACAGCGTCGGGGACATCTGCTTGCCGGGTTGCTTCAATGGCTCCCTGAGTCGTCGTAAGCCAAGGGTTGTGTGGGGTCACAACTGGAATGAGCCAATCGGAAAGGTGCTTGAGATATATGAAGTTGGGCCAAACGACCCAAGACTTCCTGTAAAAATGAGGACAAATGGAGTAGGGGGTTTATTTGCAAAAGTTCAATTTAATCTTGCATCCGAAAAAGGTCGTGAAGCATTTGCCAATGTAAAGTTTTTTGGCGAAGAGCAAGAATGGTCAATTGGTTACAAAACACTCGACGCCGTATTTGATGCACAAAAACAAGCGAACATGCTTAAAGAAGTTGAGCTCTACGAAGTTAGTCCTGTTTTGCATGGCGCGAATCAATTAACCGGAACAATTTCGATTAAGTCCGACAAACTTAATGATTCAAATACCGAAACAAAAAATCAACAAGGTCCATGTTGGCCAGGATATAAACAAGTCGGCATGAAAAAGGGCAAAGGTGGGAAAATGGTTCCCAACTGTGTGCCCATAGATGGAAAATCCGAAGAAGAACAAGAAGATGAAAAGTCTGCACTTCGCGACCCGAAGGGCGGATTGACCGCCGCGGGCCGCGCGCATTTCAAGCGCACTGAGGGTGCAAACTTAAAGCCCGGAGTAAAAGGTCCTGCCAATACTCCAGAGAAAATGCGTCGCAAGGGGTCTTTCCTTACACGTTTTTTCACAAATCCGTCTGGCCCAATGAAAGATGACAAGGGAAGGCCAACTCGTTTGGCTCTTTCTGCCGCGGCGTGGGGTGAACCAGTTCCACAAGACAGGTCGGACGCAGCAAAATTGGCAGCGAAGGGAAGACGCTTGCTTGAGCGCTATGAAAATTCAAAAAAGAAATCAGATGATGATGTTGTAGAACAGAAAAACATCCAAATCTATTCAATTATCAATCCTTCGGAAAATCCGGTAATTGGACGAATGGGCAATTTGGCAAAAGCAATCTCTACTCATTTTGGCGGGGAAGTCGCAGTTCGTGAAGCAGATAGCAACAATGTTGTTTTTGACCTCTCCAAAGACGGCAGGGTTGAAACAATGCGCGCCACATATCACACACCAAATGAATCTGATTTTATGTTTGGACCAGCTCAGCAAGTTCGAGTTGAAACAATTTATTTACCAATCGATTCAAATGGACAAGTTTCTGGCAGCCCAGTGCCAAGAAGTCCGAATATGCTCGCCATGCCAAAAACAAATGATTGTGGATGCGGTGGAGCATGTGGCGGAAAATCAAGTCCGTTTTCTAGCTGGCAAGAATTCAAAGCAGAGAATCCAGGAGTTCATCTATTCATCAAAACAGAGAACATGGAGATGTTTGAGGTAGCTAATCAAGTTTCCGAATATCACGGCTTTGATGTAGAGCTTCTTTCAGATGGTTTTGTAATTCCAAATATTGATTGGTACGAAAAAGACGCACGCGATGCGGTCATTACCGCTGTTGAGGGCGTAGAGCAAAAAGCATTTGCTCGTATTGGTAGAAGCGCCAGGGCGATTGGTCGAAGGGCTGCAAGAATGGTAAAACCTTCGGAATTCGACGGCGATGGCGACGGATTTAGGACTGGACGCGACGGAAGGGATAATGTTCCGTATAAACCAGACATTGACAACCTCAAGCCAAGAATGATGCCGCCGCGAAGAGTGCCTAAAGAAGTACCCCAAAAAGAACCCCAGCCGCTTCGTATCCCAAAACCGCATGAAGTTCCTCGCCCGGCTCCACGTCCAGCACCAGTGCCAGACCCGCGTCCAGCGCCGTCACCGACACCTGAGCCAGCGGTGCCAGAACGAGAGCCAGCAAAACCAGGCGCAATTTCCGGAAGGATGACGTCGAAAAAACAAAAACGGGCCAAAGATTTGAAAGCCGGAAAATTCGATGCAGAGATATACAAGCGTCGCATGGCAGGTTCTTCACTGGAACAAGAAGCTAGAAGATATGGCGTACAACGAATCGACATCCGTCGAGCAGAGCAACGACATATGCAAAAACTTAGAGCTACAAAAAAACCGGGTCGCCCATCTCCCGAACTTTCTGAAACATTGGGCAATACTAGAAACGTAGTTAATTCCCCAGGGCGCGGCAGGGGTGGTCCGAGAGGTGACGGTCCAACGATTTCCGGTCAAATGGCCCGTCGACCAAGTCGACCGGATTCTTTCTCACCTCGTCCATCGAAATTAGAAAGTCTTTTTAGACAAGGAAGGGAATCTCTAGAAGCGCGGAAACGAAAAGGAAAGGTTTCCAAGCGGCAAGCAATGAGGGATTTGAAATTGGCCAGAGAGCTTGATGCGGCTCGTTACGATAATGAACGATACATCTACCAGCAGCTGCAGGCGCGCGGTATGGAGTCACCGGCGGTGCAGGCGGCCGCAAAGAAGTTCAATGACGATATAGTTAGCGTTATTAATCAGTTGCTTGAGCCAGCAGAAAGCGTAACTGGACCATTGGCTTCAAGAAAAACGAGAAGACAGTCCATGCTTCGTCAGTTAAGGGAAATAGAGATGGACCCTTCAAATCTATCTGGTGTTCCCCAAAGGGCAAAAGAAAGAGCTGTTGCGATGATAGCCAAACGTAATAACTTGACAGAATCGCAAGTTCGTAGAGCTTTGCGAAGAGAGTTGGCTGCTGAGCGTATGGTTCGGGCGGCGCAAATGATGAAAAACAGAAGAAAATCTTTGTCTTCCGTTTATGTTTCAGTTTCGGAAGGCAATGATATTGCCGTAAAGACTGCACTTCAAAGCACAATAGATGAACCGGTATTCATTAAGATAGAGCCACAATTTGTAACTCAAGTTAAACAAGTTGTTGACACTGTTGCCAATTTTCATGGAATTCGAATTACTCAAGCCGAAAATGGATTGAACGTGTTTGGCGCCCATGAGCTTAATGATGATTCGATTGAGGCAATATCTCGAGCAATATACGCAACGTATCTCGACACCAATATTGAGGAAGTAGAGCTGGACAGAATCTTCCCGCAGGGATAGTCGATGAGCCTGAATTATCTAAATCATTTGATTCGTTTGCGCGACAAATCAATTATTAACTGCGACGCCAAGTCTGTCAATAAATACAATAATGAGATTAATAGACATCTGGAAAATAAAGCCCTCGGACCAAAATCACCTCGATACGGGTCGCACCAAAAAAAATCTTCGCGATTTTCGGTGAGAAAGCAAAGACCAAACGTCAGCCGTGATGCGTCTTCTATGGGTTATGCTAAACCTATACATAATCAACGGATTTTTAATAAATACAACTGCATGGTTACTGGAGAAAAGCGCATGGACCCATGTGCTGGATGTAGTAACGTAAAGGGCTGTATTTCTAGTTCAATGCAATACAAGGAGCACTAAACATGAGCGAAAAAGCAGCAGTCGTAAAGTTGAATGCCAACGGTGAAGTTGTTAGCTGCGCCAAGGGTCTTGATGGTGCTGAATGTGGGTACTCGGCGGGCGCAAAGGTTTGTGGCGCATGTGGGGCAATGGCTCTTTCGGTCAAGAATGATGACGGCACCGAAGTTAAAGTGGCCAAGAAAAAGAACATGCTCAATATGGCCGCGATGGATTCCGACCTGGACGATGAAATGTCTCCAGACGATGAAGACACGGAGGAGATGGAAGACGAAGACATGGAGCTCGTTGACGACGAAGACGACGACATGGACGCGGAAGACATGGACGACGACGAAGAGGGCATGGATGACGACGAAGAAGATGAAGAAGACGACGAAGACGACGAAGACATGCAAGACCTTGACGAAAAAATGTATGCCGAAGATGACGACATTGACGAAATGCTCATACGTCGGGCGTCACCAAAGAAAAAGAAAAAGGGCGCAATGGTCATGGGCCCCAATGCCGACGTCGAGCTAGAAGAAGACGAAGACCAAGAAAATATGTACACTGATGAATCTGCGCTTCGCAAGAAGATGCGCAGACGTCGACTTGGCACGATGGGATATAAGTCGGCCGATTTTGATGACAGTGCGTTCGTTTGTGGGTTTGACCGCAAGGTCTATCCGGGTGGCGCCGGTGTCTGCGACAGCTGCCCAGGCGGATGTGTTTCCGAAAAGGGAATGCCAGCGCTAATCGAAATTGAAGGTATGGCAGAAGACATGTTCAGGGGCAAGGTTCTTGACTCTGGTTACTCGGATGAAGCTGACCTTTTCATTGTTGACGTTGAACGCAAAGATGGCAAGCCGGTCGAGGTGTTCTTCGACGGCTCAACCGGTGAAGTTATGGGTTGGCACATGCTCACTCAAGATGTTGTTCAAGTTAAGTCGGCACTGCAGAACAAAGTGATGATTAGCTTTGGCGAGGCGGCAGACATTGCCGTTAAGTCAGTCGAGGGTGACATCATTGCTGTTGAACCAGACGTGTTCGAGGGTTTTGATGTTTATGCCGTAGAAATCGAAGGCGTCAATGGCAAATCGTATGATGTGTTCGTTGGCCTAGATGGTGAGGTTCTTGGCTACGACGAATACACCCAAGAAGAGGCTTCCGAGATTGAAGCTGAAGCAGCCGAGATTGCACTAAAACGCGCTTACTCGGAAGAGTCTCGAGGCACAATGGCGAAAGCTGGACTTGCCTTGCCTGACGGTTCATTTCCAATCAAGGATGAAGCTGACCTCAAAAATGCCATTCAGGCATTTGGTAGAGCCAAGGATAAATCAGCGGCAAAAGCTCACATTATGAAGAGAGCTGTAGACCTTGGTCTGGAAGAGGCAGTCCCACTAAGTTGGGTCTCCAAAGAAGATATGGAAAAAGCCAAGAAAGATTACACCGCTGAGGAAAAGTCAGAAGTAACGGACTTTTTGTCAAACTTGATGGAATTTGAAATGATGTCCATCGAAGAGGAAATCAACAAACCAAAACCTGAATAAGCTAATATGGTTGTTGTTCCACAACTTAGTTAGGTCATTGCGGTTTTTGGTGCCGCTTAGGAGCAACAAGTGGGTCAATCATATTCCAATTTTGCGGACCGCAGGCTAAAACAGCTGTCCAGGAATGACGTTGTAGAAATAGGTTTTACCCCTCAAGTAAATACAAAAGTCGACAAACCGGAGAAGACAAAACCCCAAGAAAAGTATTCCAACCCGTACGAAGAATATATTAAAACTTGGGAACCCGGGGATGTCATACCCTTGGTACCACCGGGGAAAAAGATGCAGTTTTGCACCTTTAATCCAAACACGCTTGATGTGGACTCAACATTTATGCAGTCCACACACAGACACGTTTCTCCAACAAAATTTAAATCCGGCGAACCTGAGGATATTGAATACAAAGTTCTTGGCAGAAAACTAAAAGACAGTCTTGAATCTTTGTTGAGAAGAGCAGCAAACTCCAGAGGATTGTGGGTTGATGACAAAAATAAACTTAGATGCCCTCCAGGAACTCCTGCCGCTAATCAATTTACTGACATAACTGGGTCAAACTGTTTTATACCATCTCCCAGAACTGCAGTGCAAAGCGGAGCGCGAGCGGTGCGCAGAACCGCTAATGCCATAGCGCAAGCAACAACAGCCACCGGCGAAAGAGCACAAGGTGGAGCAGCTGGGGCAAGGGCCGCTACACAACGAATTCAAGACCTTGGCTTTGAGCAAGTGCAGTCCGCTATTGATTATGGCGGGAGAATTATTCCGACCTCAGAAGGAATAGCTGGTTCAATGCGCATTCCTTCCGCATTTTCGGGTGGAAGAATACGCAAGGCTTCCACCAGAGTCCCCAGCGGCAGGCGTAGCGCTTTAAAGGGTGGACAGCACCCAGACAGTGGACTGGGAGTTTATTTGCTCGGCTTCCGAGAACAACTATGGAGGGGTCAAAGAGCAACTCAACTTGCGCGCGACACACGAGAAAGAGCCCAAAAATATTACAACCGTCCAGACGCATTGAGACTTCCTCCAAGTCAAGGCTTCCCACAGGGGCGGCCTGTTGGCGATATAAGCGAAAAAAATCAGTTTGTTTCAGTGATGTCTGAATTGTTCCCGAATGTAGCCGTAGGTGAAATAGAAGAAATGTTTGATAAGGCAATTCCGCAACAGCTAAGCAGGGGAGAAAAACGGAAACTAAAAGAAGGGCTACTGCAATATTGGTATTCATGGATAGCGGAGGCGATTGCAAACCCAGAGCAAGCAAAATGGGTAACGACAATGGAAATAGATGAAAAAATGGGTTCCGCATTTGAGGTCCAACTATTACCCGCCGCACCATCTCCAGCAACTGGAGGAAGAAGAATTAGTCAAGCCGCAGCCAATGCCGCAAAACAAAATGCCTATGAACAGGGTGGAGTGCAATTTACCTTAAAAATGAATCCATTCAATATGTGGAAACAAATGAGCTCAACAGGGTTTGACAGAAACGGAAGAGCAAACGGAATTGCTGACTCTGTCGAAGGAGACATGCATTATTTGGCCACGCACGAATTTGGTCACCTCATGCACTTTGCATCGGTAATGGAAACGTTGGGTTTTCAAACTGCAAATCTACAGAGATATCAAGTTGCCCGCAAACTTGTAAAACCCAAAGGCATGCCAACTGCACAGTGGCAACGAGAGAGGTTTTCTAACGCATGGATTATTGATTTTCGAAATGCGCAAAATCCCACCGGAAATGCCAGCGTTCAACTTCTAATTGATTCTGCCACAAATCTTAGCACTAGACAATATTACCGTTCTGGAACTTGGGGAAATGTTATTGGTTACACAAAACAGGACCTAGAAACTGATTTGAACAACTTCCATAACGCGCTAGGCGAGGCAATAGAGAACAACATTACTGATAATGCTGACGACCAATTGCTCATGAGACAATTTGCTGGCGGCGTATATGGAGCCACCAACAACCTAGAAACCCGCGCAGAGTTCTATGCGGCTCGAAGACTTTTTGGAGACCCAAAATTAACTGGTGGCCAAACCGGTTTGCCCGCCACGGTGGATAAGTTTGCTAGCGCAATGGCCGCAAAACAAGGCTCATTAAAAACCTCTGCACAAATTCGAGCAGACTTAGACGATGTTGGCGAAAGGGTGTTTAATGTCCCTGGCGATAAGTGGAATATCACTGGGAAAATGTCGAGTTCCAGTCCGGCACAACGACCAACATTAAAAACACAAGCAGTAAGAAGAGCTGTTGACCAAAACTATTCGCGACGAAGAAGAAACGATAACGAATTTTCAATTACTGGAAGAATGAAGCCCGGCTCGCAGAATGAGAGAACATCTGGTTCTCGAGACTGGAAAAACCGAGATACTTTGAGTTCACCAAACACAAATAATCCAAACGCATCGACTGGCAAAGAAAGACCGATGATACCAATGATGCTGCAGACGACTCTTGGTCCGAATGCGGTGCGCGACTGGAAAGCCAACCCTCCCCGCACCGATGCAGAAAGGCGCGAGTGGGAGGAGTACATCAACCGGGTGAGATTTGCTGCTCCAGCAGATGAGCCGAACACCCCGATATCTGGAAAAATGTCAAGCGCACCCAAGTCGCCGGACACAATACCAAACAGAAATCCATTTGAAATTTCCGGTGTTGACAAGTCTTCCGATGAAGGCAGAGAACTCGGAATTAATTATACGTATGCATTGGTGGCCGCCGGGGACCCAGAATTAATGGATGGAGCAGAGACTTACACTATCGACCAAGTGGACGAACTTCTCTATCGCGCATCAACTGGTGATGCTGCGGCAAAAAGAGAATACGATGAGCTTGTAAAACGCGGCGAACGATTGGTTAAATTGGCAGAAAGAAAAATACACGACAAGCAAAACCAACCCATAACGTCAATTGACCCCCAAATGCAGACACATAGAGATATCCAAACCATTCCCGGCGGTTCCAGATATCGCCGCTCTGAATGGGAAGACATAAATATTGATGAAATGAAATTTACGGACCTTTATGCGGTTCATGAAACTCCATTTGATGTAGAACAGGATGAGAATGGTAATTTTATTCTTAAACCACATGGAGACCACACCGGGTCTAATAGGAACACAGTTCATGTCGGACTAAATCATCGCGTGCTCGGCCACATGGAGCGCAGTGGTTCTAAAGCTAAAAAAGCAGTTATCTTCAACATGAACGAGTTCCTAGAACTAAATCCAGGCTCCATAGATAATCTTTATGGTGTTGACACAATATTGACACCAGCAGTTGGTCGAAGTCTCATTCTGCCTAAATCAACACAAATTGTTACTTACGATTCGGACGACAACGACAATAGGAATCAGCAGGTATTGGAGGGCTTGCAAAAAGCTGGAGCGCGTTTTTCTTTTGTAGGGGGCGGAACCACTGACAAAATGTCAGACAGCGAGGTAGATGAAAAAATAAGGCAACTTGCGCAAGAAAGAAATTTAGTTTCTGCTCACGCCACGCGACATCCAATGTATAACCACGAGCTGCGAAGAGCCCGAAATAGCGACGGAGAGCTAAATGTCATAGGCTCGGATAAGGGTCCACTTATTGCAAGAACTAGGTTACCAAACAACGCACGCGGAAATTTCGATGAATGGACAGTAACTGCGGATAGAATAGCAAAACTAAGTCCTAATGGGCGTTCGCGTTTGTTTTCAAAAGATATGTGGGCAAAAAGAAATTTCACACCTAAGCCGCAAGACGCACGGCAATCAATATCTGGAAGTATGTCAACCTCAAGAATTAAGAAAAACAAACAAGGCGTTCCCCAATACCCAAGAACCCCAACCTATGGGCCAATGCTCGGCGACGCAGAACGAATTTTTGAAGGAATTAGTTCTTGGGATGAATTCAGAAAAAAATATGAC
>Ga0194116_10003953_pt1 | contig 17376 bp, 10 predicted proteins | sample TA2MahsurfametaG_4_FD_148617 | JGI IMG/M metagenome (GOLD analysis project Ga0194116, IMG submission 148617) | Freshwater microbial communities from Lake Tanganyika, Tanzania - TA2015008 Mahale S9 surface | ecosystem: Environmental > Aquatic > Freshwater > Lake | place: Tanzania: Lake...
TTCCACATGTTCCGCCACGAGGGCTTGGAGCGCTTCGACAGCACCATAGCGCACGAGGTGGCGCATGTGGCCTGCGACCTCCATCATCGGCGATCGTGCCATCACGATCATCGCTGGCAGCGACTCATGCGCCAGCTCGGCCTGTCGGCGGAGCGCTGTCACGACTACGACAGCGTGCAGCGCAAGCCGGGCACGGAAGTGGTGTGTCCAGGCTGTGCAAAGCGGATCCGTCTCGGGCCGATCCAGTGGAAGCGCTTCATGCTTGCACAGGCTCGGTTCCAGTGCACGGCCTGCAACACGGAGCTCGTCCGGCCGGTCCAAGAATCCAATCGGAATGGCGCAGACCGATGGCCCAAGCATGGCAGCCTGCACACAGCCACTCAGCGAGCACTCCTTCTTTGGAACCGCTGGATCGAACGGGTTTCGTAACAATAACTTTGCCTGAAAGAGCGCCCAAGACTCACTTCTGATCAAGGAGTGATCTTCGTAAGCGCCCCGATTCAAACAATTTCTTTGCAACTCAGTTCCGATGGAATACCTTCACTCCATCAGAAAGGCGCCTGTGCCGTGAGGAGGCTTGTGGTGTACCGAACTCTGCCGCTTATCGTCGCATTCTTTGTCACTTCGGCGGTCATCGCGCAAGATGGCGGTCTCTCGGGGCCGATCTGGGGCGAGGGGCCCGAGTCCACCGGCTCAGGTGGAAGCGGTGACGCCGGCAACGATGCCAAGACTGCACAGCAGATCGCCGCCCCGAGTGCCGGAAGCAGCGGTACTACGGCTACCAAGGTCAGTGGCAGGACCTCAAGCACGACAGGAGTCCTCGTAACCGACACCGTCGACCTGTTTGAGATCCGCATCTCGGCACCGAATGTGTTCGAGATCAACACGATTGGCTCGACGTTCGACACGGTGCTGTTCCTGTTCCGCAAGTCGATCAGCGCCAACGGCATACCCGAGGCGGTGCCCGTTGTCATGAATGACAATGCTGCGGTGACCAGCAACCCTACGGGCTATTCACAGATCAAAAACACCGTCGCTACCTCCGGGCCGTCGATTCCTGGACTCACAGCAGGCGCCTACTACCTCGGTGTGGCCAAGAGCGGTGCGGTGCCGCTGCGATGCGGTGTCGATCCACTCTACGCACCTCTCTTCACCTACACGGCCGGCTCAACACAACTCGTGCTGCCGTCGGCCAACCAAGGCAGCTTGAAGCTCTGTGAGTGGAATCTTGCCGGCGCCGGCGGTGAGTACACGATCAATCTCGTCGGCGGCGTCACCGTACCCCGCAGTTCCACCTGCGCCTCGGCGCCGGTCCTCGGCGAGGGCACCTACCCCTTCGGCAACGCTGGTACGGCTGACGACTCGGAGGACCGCCGCATCGGCCTCTTCAACACCTGTGGGATCAATGGGGGATGGCTCGCGAACCCAACGTGGTTCCGGGTGGCACCCTGCAACGGCGAACTCACGGTGCGCATCTGCCCGACCAACACCGCAGCGAACATCTATGGCTTCGTGCTCTACCGAGGCTCCTGCGGCAACCTCGAGCCCATCGGCTGTGGTACCTCGGCGTCGGCATGCGCCCGAGGTACAGAAGGCACATTCACGGTGGAACGGTGCGACGACTTGTATGTGGCCTTCGGGCCGCTGGCAATCACTTCGCCGACAAGCGTGGTGACGAGCCAAGGCACCATCGTGATCCAGTGCGCCGCCACGCCCGTCTGCCCCGGGAGCGCTGATATCAATGGCGACGGCATCGTCGATGGCAATGATCTTTCACTGCTCCTGTCGCAGTGGGGCAACTGATCCCGCGGGCGACCGTACGATGCGGTCGTGAGTGCTTCCGTCGACGATCGAACCATCGACAGCTCGGATCCCGGCGAGCCGCGTGGTCCTGAGTTCGGCGCCACCACGCCACCGAGCGCACCCGATGCAGGTGCCACGCAACCGCCGCCGGCCGGCGGCTGGAACGATGCACCCGCAGCCCCGCGCAAGCGCGCCGCGGAATCGATGGTCGGCCAGACGGTCGGTCGCTACCAGATTCTGCAACTGCTCGGCGAAGGCGGCTTCGGAGCGGTGTACCTGGCAGAGCAGGTCGAGCCCGTACGCCGCAAGGTCGCGCTGAAGGTCATGCGCTCCGGTAGCGACCGCGAGGACCTGGTGGCTCGGTTCGAGGCCGAGCGGCAGGCGATGGCGGTGATGAACCACCCCGGCGTCGCCAAGGTCTGGGATGCCGGAGCGCTGCCGGATGGAAAGCCCTTCTTCGCGATGGAGTTCGTTCCGGGCAAGCCCTTCGATGAATTCGCCGATGCCGAGCGCCTGGACCTGCGTGCGCGCGCACGGCTCTTCCTCCAGGTGTGTGATGCAATCCAGCACGCACACACCAAGGGCGTCGTGCACCGCGATCTCAAGCCCGGCAACATCCTGGTCTACCGCGACGCCGAGACCTTCCATGTGAAGGTCATCGACTTCGGGATCGCCAAGGCCGTCAACACCACGCTGCACTCGCGCAGCTTCGAGACGCAGTTCGGCCACTTCGTGGGCACGCCGGCGTACATGAGCCCGGAGCAGGCTGACGGCAAGGCGGACATCGACACGCGCAGCGACGTCTACACGCTCGGCGTGATCGTGTACGAACTGCTCACGGGCTGGCTGCCGCTAGACCAGAAGACGCTGCAGGGTGTGGGTGTGAGCGAACTCAGCCGCGTCGTGCGCGAGTACCGGCCCCCGTCGCCGCAGCAGCGCATCAGGCAGGTCGAGCGCGATGACCTTGGCCGAGCGAACACGATCGCGCATGCTCGCGGTACTGATCCAGGCTCGCTGGCCAAGGCGCTTCGAGGGGACCTCGAGCGCATCATCTTCAAGGCCCTCGAGAAGGACCGCGAGGTGCGCTACCAGAGTGCGAGCGCGCTCGGCGATGACCTGCGAGCATGGCTCGCCGGCGATCCGGTGAGTGCAGGCCCGCCCGGCACCGCGTACCGGATCCGCAAGCTCGTCGCCAAGCACAAGGTCGCGGTTGCTGCAGGCCTGCTGGGGATCTGCATGATCGTGGCATCGTCGGTCGCCATGGCATTCCTATGGCGCACGGCCGTCACGCAGGAACAGCGCGCGCGGCAGACGCTGAGCACCTTCCTGCTCGCGCTGCGCTCGGCCGACAGTCAGGGAGCCGGCGACCAAGTCGCGCTGACGATCAAGGACCTGCTGGCACGCGTGGAGAAGGCCGTGACCACGGAATTGAAGGACGACCCGCAGGTTGCCGCCGAGCTCTACGACACGGTTGGCCAGTTGTATCTGGCGTTCAGCGACTACGAGCCTGCCGCGCGCAACCTGAAGGAGGCGCTCGAGGTCCGCACCGCGCTGCAGGAGTCGGATCCGTCGCCAACGAGTGCGCTCGAGGTAGTCCGGACGCGCCGCAACATCGCGCGCGCGCAGTTCTTCCTGAAGCAGTACGAGGCGAGCGAGGAGGGATTCGCCCTCGCCGTCACGGGGCTTGATGAGCTCGCACCGTCCGAGGTCCGTGAGCGCGCGGAGGCCCTCGCGATGCTCGCCGCGGCGCAGGTGCAGCTGAAGAAGATCGACGATGCCGACCGCAATGCGACGATGGCGCTGGACACACTGCGTAAGGAGTTCGGCGAGGAGAGCGATGAGTACGGCGCCTCGCTCTTCGCCCGCTCGCGGCAGCTCGAATCGCTGGGCAGGGTCGATGAGGCGGCCGAGGCGTACAGCCGCGTGGCCGCGATCTTTGCGAAGGTTTCGGGGCCTGATGACTGGCGCGTCGGCCGTGCGCTGCGCCAGCTGTCGACGATCCAGCTCAGTCGTGGCGAACTGGCTGCGGCACTTCCCAATCTGCAGCGCTCCGTACGCCTGATGGAGGCCCGCTTCGGCGAGAGTGATCCCCTCGTGACGGCAGCCAAGCACGATCTGGCCGACACGATGCTCAAACTGGGAACCAACCTCGACGAGGCACGCGAGATGGCTCGGCGCGCTCTGGCCGGGCGCAAGGCCAACGGCAAGAACCCCGTCAACACGGCCAAGACCATGGTGCTGCTCTCGAGGATCGACGAGGCCCGATCAGACATGGCCGCTGCCACGCGGTCGCAGCGCGATGCCGTCGAGGTCCTGCGCACGGCAATGCCGCAGGGCAGCCCCGACACCACCGCGGCGGTCGGCCGGCTCGGCCATCTCTTAATCATGCAGGGCCTTACGAAGGATGCCGAGCCGCTCCTCCTCGAGGCAATCAGCGCCGCCACACGAGAAGGCGAGCCATCGAAGTCGGTCCTTGAGCAGGCCCAGGAAGACCTCGCGCGCATCAAGTCAAGCGGCGCCACCGCGGAAACTCGCTGAAACCAGGCGGATTCCTGATTCCGTTCGCGGCAAGATCGGTCGCGCCATGGATACCAGGCGGATCGTGTGCTCCGGTCAAGGACCATTTCATGCGCACAACCATGCTGGCTGTTCTCTCGATTGCCCTGCTTGCACCGCCCGTGGTTGCGGATGTCGGACCGACGGTGCAGAAAGGCCCCGACGCTGGTTCGGTCCCGACGACGAGCCAAGGCACGCGCGCCCCTGCGGGCGATGCACTCAGCCCTGAGCGGCGCCCCAACGCAGCGCGGCCTTGGCCACGCGAGCACCGAAGAGGCGTGCCGTGTCACGGTCGCCAGCCGGTGGCGTGAGATCAGGCCCCTTGTCGCCATCAGACTGGGCCATCATGCCCGTCCATGAACCGATTCGATTGATGCGCGTATCGCCGCTGCCGCTGGGGAAGATCCCCTGGCTGACCCACACCATGCTGTGCTGGCACGCGAAGGTCATGATCGCATCGAGGCAATGGAGCTTGTCGCCCGAGAGGCTTGCGCTGTTGGTGAAGCCGGCGGCGAGCTTGTCACGCCAACCCTGGCGGTGCCAGATGCCGCCGGTGTGATCCATGAACTGCTTGAAGTCCGCCGTGACCGTGCCCATGAAGGTCGGGCAGCCGAAGATGATCGCCGTAGCTTCGTGCAGGTGCTTCCAGCCGGCATCCTTCTCGTGATCGCCATGCGTGGGTAGGTCGCTGGTCGGCACGAGCACGGCATCGATGCCCTTGACGCCGGCTGCGCCCGCGTGGATGCACTCTGCGACGACCTTCGTGTGGCCGAACTTGCTGTGGTAGACGATCGCGATCTTCATGGGTCACTCCTGTGAAGCACACATTTCGCAGCCCACGCAGTGCGGATGCACCCGGCTCAGCGGGCAGGTGCGGGCTGCGCAGTGGGTGGCGCGGCATCCGATGCACCAGCACCACGACATGCCCAGTCCACGCCACCCTTGAGGTGACTGCGGAAGAGCGGCTCGGCGAACGATTCCTTGGTGTGGCCGCCGCCGGTGTACCAGGCGCGGCCCTTGCCGACCTCATGGCACCAGGTCGTCGGATGATCGCCATCCATGCCGCCGCCGGCATAGCTCGACTCATCGAGGCTCGCCAGGATCATCATGCCTTTCACCGAGCGCGGATTCGTTCGATAGACGTACCACTCGTCGGTGCGCTTGAGCTCGGCGGGCCAGCCCACCATGCTCGGATGATCCTTCGACTCGTTGCGGATGACCGCTTCTTGGATCGCAGGATGGGTCTTGAAGTAGGCACCCACCAGCCGGCCGTACCAAGGCCAGTCGTACTCGGTATCGCTGGCAGAGTGAACGCCGACATAGCCGCCGCCGTCCTCGATGAAGCGCTCGAAGGCCGTTTGCTGCGCATCATCAAGGACATCGCCCGTCGTGTTCAGGAAGACAACCACGCGGAATCGCTCGAGGTTCGCCGGGGTGAACGCCGCGGCATCCTCGGTGGCCTCGACGAGGTAGGTCGGGGCGAGGAACTGCTTCATGGCCGCGACACCGGTCTCGATGCTGGCGTGCCGGAAGCCCGCGGTCTTTGAGAAGATCAGCACACCGACCTTGGCCGGAACGGTTGGAACCTGAAGGACCATGCGTGCTCCATGCGTGGCGGGGTCTGCCGGCCCTGCAATCCCTGCAGGGTGCGATGCATCCAGCACCGCTGCGCCGCTTGGCGCGCCGACGACCGCCACGACCAAGCCCACTGCACCGATGGCCAGGGACGGAGGCAGAACGACCGCAAGGGCCTCGCGCACCGTTCCCCAGACCCGCTGTGCAGCGCCCCACGCGATCCGTGTCGTGAAGGCAACGGCCATGCAGGAACGGTACGAGGCCCGGTCCGGTGCACCAGCCTGCTGCAAGGTTGTCCACAGCGAATCATTCGATTGAGTCACGGTGCCGGGATCGTGTCGACCGCGGCAACGCCGGGGTCCTGCACAAGCTCGACAAGGCGCACCGGCTGCACACGACCAACCACCACGCGCGCCGCAGCGTTGATGCCGGGCTCCACAAGCCCTGGCGCCAGCCTTCCAAGTGCATTGTTCTCGGTCACACTGATCGAGACCCAGACCGAGCCATCCTCCATGGTGCCCAGAGTCCCCGCGGGCGGTGCACCAAGGAGCGCCGCGCGGATGAGGTCAGTGCCAAGCAGGTCCCACGCCCGGGCGAGTTCGGCCGTGGTGAGCGGACGCGCGACACGCGCACGCATGGCCGTGATCGCTGCACCCTCATCGGCGCGCACGAGGTCGCGGTCGATTCCGCCGGTTGCGCCCATCGCCGCTCGGCGTGTGCGCAAGGCGCCGTCGATCATGCGCTGCAGGCTCGGCCAGGCTTCAATCCTGAGCAGGCCATCCTGCGCCGACCACGCCGCACTGCGCCCACCCTGATCCGTCCAGAGCTCACGACCCGTGAACCTCTGCAGCTCGCGCACCAAGCGCTCGGTCGCCTGCGCGACGACGGCTGGCTCGGCACCAAGGCCAACCAGATCACGCACATCATGGAGCACGATGACTGGATCTTCGGCTGGTGCGACCGGTGCCGCGGGCTCCGCCGGAGGTTCGCCATCATTGGATCCATCGCGAGCCCGGGTTGGCGCATCTCGCGTTGCATCGACTGCCGCATCCCGCTTGGCGTCGATTCCTCGAACCGTCGAGCGCTCCAGCGAATCCGCTTCGTTGCGCCCGGCGCGGTCGGCTGCCGTGCCGGCGGGAGGCATCCCACCACCTGCCGATTGGCCCTTCTGTTCAGGCTGCTGAAACTCGGCAGGCACCCCAGGCTTGGCTGGGCGGCGTGCCATCGACTCCATCTTGCCCTTGGAATCGCCGCCGAATCCACCAGCCGCGCCTTCAGAGCCGACACCGCCTCCACCGATCTTGCCACCGGTCACACCACCCGCATCGCCGCCGCCGAGTCGACGACTGCGCGAAAGCGACTCTGAGCGCTGCGCAACGCGACCACCAGCGGGTGCACTCGACGCAACCATTGGTGCTGGTGCTGCCTTGGGATCGGCTGCCGTGCTTGGCGCGGGAGCCGCACTCGCCGGTACGGGTGGTGCAACCGAGACGCCCTGCGCGTTCTGTGCAGCCTCGGCAGCGAAGCCAAGGCTCATGTCCTGCTCATCGCCACCCGAACCAAGGAGGCCACCCCTCATGCGCCCGACCATCGGGACAGGGCCACCACACCACTCGCCGAAGAATCCGTCGAACCGCGTGCCCTGCGGCAGTTCGATCGGCACCGGAACGAGCAGCGCACGGCCGCCAATCGTCACGCGCGCCTTCTCGATTGCGATGAAGCTCGTGAAGGGCGTCATGACCTGCCAGCCTTCACCAAGGCTCGTGACGCGGCGGCGCACATCAGCTGGTACGGCATCTTGCTCGAGTTCCTTGAGCACCGGAGCCAGCGCATCATCGACCTGGCTGCGCGCCCAGAGCGAGGGCAGCATGTCCGAGGCGCTGCCTGAGCCGGGTCCAACCAACTGCACCGGCAGGCGTCGCTCCCACGGACCTCCGCCCGTGCGGCCGCGCACGATCATCGTGCCGCTACCGGGCTTTGTGTAGCGCGCATGAACCACGATGGGCTTGGCATCGAAGAGGTCAGGGATCAGCGTGGGCGTGATCGCCGTCGCTTCGATCCCTTCAAACGCCACCGAGACATCCGCCAGGACCGGTGTCTGGATCCGGCGCGTGAGCCGCTCGACCGCCTCGTCAGCCGAGGCTTCGAGCGTGACGAACTCGCTCTCGCCGCGACCGGCACGCGCCATCTCATCGAGCAGCCAACGATTCACGCTGTTGCCGATGCCGAAACTGAAGACCCGCGTGGTGCCCGCGTTCGTCCGCACCGCAGCGACGATGCCGCGATCGTTGCCGACGTAGCCATCCGTCAGGAAGATGCACAAGCGCATTGGTGAGGTGGCGGCCACGGGTGCAAAGCCCGCCTCGCGGACCCGCAGCACGCGCTCGCCACCGACGGTTGCCCACGACCCGCGCATCGAGAGCGTGACGCCCTCGGGCTTGAGCACGCTCGGCAGTTCGACCGGGCTTGTGAAGGGGAAGGCAACGGTGGGTGAAGCCTGGATCTGCAGGCGACCGCCTTGGTCGACGATGGCCGTGTAGGGCACAAGCACATGAACCTCGCGACCATCGGCAGGGAGATCGATGATCTCTGCCGGCGTGAGCCCGCCACCCGCACGCTGCACAAGCGCTGCGTCGATCGCCTGCATCATCTCGGTGCCGCCGCCACCCTGCTGGCCATCGACGAACGCCTGGGCTGACTGGATGTTGGCTGGTGTTGCCGGTACGGGCTGCGGCCAGAGCACCCGCGTCGAGCCCGCGAAGGTGATCACATTGAAGGTGTCGGCCGGGCGCATCGCGGCGATGGCCTTGGACATGACTTGCTTGGCCTTGTCGATCGGGAATCCACGCATGCTGCCGCTGGTATCAAGGACGAAGACGAGTTCGCGCGCGGGGATCTCGGTGGGCGCGACCACGGCGGGCGGGGCAACCACGAGCGTGAGGTAACCGCCTTCGATCGGGGCCAGCACGCTCGCTGGATCGAAACTTGTGCCCATGCCAGTGGGTGCTGTGCGCGTGGACCAATGCGAAGCGGTGGCTTCGAGGATGGCATCATCCTTCAGCGACCACTCCACGATGAAGTCGCGGTTGGGAAGCTCAGCCTGCTTGGCCAGGGTCACCACGCGCCGCGACTCCGTCACAACCTCGTCGCGAACGGCATGCAGCGCGCTGCGCAGGCTGGTGATCGGGATGCCGCCGGCATCGATCGAGAGCGAGATGCCAAGGTCATGACCGGCGCGCGTACCGGGCGGCACCGGCATCGGCGTGATGCGATCCGCATCAGGGACCTGCGCTGTCGGCTGGGCGAACGGCGCGCCGGGCCTTGTGTTGGGCAGGCAGAACCATCGGCCATTCACCCAACCCGTGCCATCGTCGAAGACCATGCAGCGCTCTTGGCTGCCGTTGCCGTAGGTGACCATGAAGCCGCAGGTCGATGCTGCATCGCGCTTGGTCATCGCCTCGGGTGTGGCGATGGGCAGAGCCGCGGCGAGTGTTTCGGGGAGTTGCGCGAGCGGGGGCATCCAAGCGGGCGCCTCTCCATCGGCAGCGGCGGCGGTGACTGGCGCAAGCAGCACGACACCCAAGCGCGGCGTGCAGCCGGGTGGCATCATGCCTGGTGAGGGCGCTGGGCCGGGGATGTAGCGCGGTCCCACAACGGTCGGGTACTCGAAGGTGTAGCGACCATCCTTGGCCACCAGCGTCTCCACATACGAGATCTCGATGTCCACGCGCGCTCCGGGCTCGATGTTGGCCACGCTCTGGGTGAAGATGTTCGGACGCTCCTGCTCAAGCAGGCTCGCAACATAGCCCTGCTCGCGTGCGGCTTCGTACATCGCACGGGCAATCGAGCGCTCGCGCACCTCGCCAACCACCACGCGCTCACCATCAGGCTGCACGATCGTCATGGTCATGCGATCGACGGCACCACGGTGCGAGAGTGGGAAGGTGTAGACGGCCTCGATCTTGGTGGGGTAGGTGTTCTGGTACTGCTGGCGCAGCGTGACGCGCGCGAACGGACCCACCACCGACGCCTGCACATCCGTGTGACGCAAAGGGCAGGGGCCGATGAGCTGTCCATTGGGGGCAAGCGCATCGAGCCGGCCGGCCTCGGGCATCATCACCACCCCATCCGCATACGCGGGGCGATCGATGGCGGTCGTGAAGAGCAACCCAAGGACCACCATGAGCCCGAGGGACGCCGCAATCGAGAGCGGCCGTACCCAGCGGGGCACGAACGACGGCCGCAGGCGCGCATCCTCGCGGACGGCATCAAGCAGGCGATCACGATTGGCGCTGGCCGCAGCGCGGTGACGGTCGTGCCATGACCGCAGCAGTCCATCGAGCGCATCGCGTGGCGGCGCTCCATCGTCCTCATGGGGCGAGCGCAGGATCGACAGCAGGGGCGAGTGGAACATCATGGGGTGCCTCGATTCATGGCGGGTTGTTCAAGGAATCCAGCGAGCCGCTCGCGTGCCTGCGCGAGCAGCTTGTAGAAGGCACTTCGGCCCAGTCCCAGCGCGCTGCGGGCCGCAGTCACTGGATCAGGCTCGAGGTAGTAGAGATGGATCGCCAAGCGCTCATCCTCGGGCAAGCGATCGAGCGCTCGATCGAGTCGAGCAAGCGATTCAGCATGGGCTGCATCGTCGCCGGGAGTCGTGGCACGGGAACGATCACGCTCGGCATGCAGTGTCATGGCGTGTTCCTCGTGGCGCGCGCGGCGGCCGGCGCTTCGGCGACGCTCGCTGCACACGAGCTTGGCGATGGCGTAGAGCCACGATCGGAAGCCAGTGCAATCGTGGACCTGATTGAGTTTGCGGTGGGCACGGATGAAGGCCTCCTGGCACGCGTCCTCGGCATCGGGCAGGCTTGCCGTGTGCTGGCGGCAGATCGCCAGCGTGACGGCGCCATGGCGATCGACCAGCCGCGTGAAGGCCTCGCGGTCGCCAGCCCGATGGGCATCGAGGTCGGTGCAGTCCTCGTTCACCATGTCGCTCATGGCCGCTCCTTGGGTGCTGTCCGCGTTGAGAGGCATGAATTCACGAGGAACCTCGCACTGTATTGGTGTGATAACCGATGATCTTGGCTCCAACAGACGTTTGCGGTCGAATGCCAACGCAGTTCCTGCTGCTCTTTCACCATGCGCCATCTGGCTGCCATCCTCGTTGCCCCAACGCTGCTTGCGCTCCCCGCGTGCGAGAGCGGCATGCAGGCGATCGATCGGCAGACCGAGGAGCGGATCCGGCAGGCAAGCGCCGAGATCGGGGAAAAGGCCAATGTGCCCTCGATCCGTGACCGCAAGGCCGACGGCAACCCGAATGCCTACGACGACACGCCAGGATTGCGCAGCCCGCCCACGCTGAACCCCGAGGCATCGGAACTGAGCTACGCCGCGCGCGAGCGTCCGCCATTCGACCCAAAGAAGGTGATCGCCGATGCCGCCACGCCGATCGCCGGCACCACCCTGGTCAAGCTCGACCTCGCTGGTGCAATCAAGCAGGCCTTCACGGCCAGCGTCGAGTATCGCAACGCCGAGGAGCAGTACATGCTCGCGTGCCTGTCGCTGCTCCTGGAGACCAACGAATGGACGCCCCGCATCTTCGACACGATCTCGCCGCAGTTCCAGTCGGTCGACCTCTCGGGAAATGACATCCTCAACCCATCGGGTGGCAGCACCAACGCGCTCGCGCTCGAACTCGTCAACGAGTTCGAGGTCACGCAAAAGCTGCCCTACGGCGGCCAGGTGAGTGCGAACATCCTTGCCCAGGTCGCCGACGACCTGAGCGATGCGACGATCGCCGGCCAGGACAGCGTCGAGGCCTTCTTCGCGCTCGACGTTCCGCTGCTCAAGGGCGCGGGGCTGGTGGCGCAGGAGCCGCTCATCCAGGCGCAGCGCAACACCATCTATGCCGCGCGCGCGTTCGAGGACTTCCGCCGCCGCTTCTACGTGAGCCTGGTCGATGAGTACATGGGGCTGGTCGTACAGCGCCTGCAGATCAACAACGCCAAGCAGAGCATCCTGCGCTTCAAGGCGATCGTGGATCGCGAGGATGCCCTCGTGGCCAGTGGCCGCCAGGTGCCCTTCCAGGCTGACTTGGCCAAGCAGAACGCGCTCTTCGCGGTCGATCGCCTGGCCACGCAGGAGGAAGCCTTCAAGCTCGCGGTCGATCGCTACAAGGTGCGCATCGGCCTGCCACCCGACCAGTTGCTCGAGGTCGAGACGGAGCTGCTCGACATGCAGCCACCTGTGATCGATGGCGAGGTGGCGGTGCAGATGGCGCTTGACCTGCGCCTGGACCTGCAGAACAGCCGCGACCAGGTCGACGATGTGAAGCGGCTCGTCGAGCTCGCGCGCAACGGCCTGCTGCCGGCAGTCGATCTGGCAGCCCAGATCGACTTGCTGCAGGACCCGGACTTCTTCAACGGCGTGCAGCTCGATGGGTCGTTCGACGACTACACCGTGGGCATCAACATCGAGGTGCCGCTCGACCGCGTTGATGAGCGCATTGCGCTGCGGCAGGCCCAGCTTCGCCAGGAACAGGTCCAGCGGACCTTCTTCAACACGCGTGACACGGTGAGTGTGCAGGTGCGGCAATCCACGCGAGCGATCGAGCGCAGCCTCTTTTCGCTTCAGTTGCAGGAACGCAACATCGGCATCGCCCAGCAGCGGCAGGACTCAATCGACGCAGCCCCGGACCGCGCCACGCCGCGTGACCGCACCGAGACCGTCGATGCCCTTGTGCGCGCGCTGAACGACCGCGACCGCGCGCGCCGTGAACTTCAGGTCGCGATCCTCAACTACCTCAATTCGACGGGACAGCTGCGCGTATCGCAGGATGGTGGCTTGATGCCGCCCAAGGGCCTCGATGTCCGGTACCTGCGCACCGCAGAGCTCATGCCCAATCCTGTGAACGCGCTGCCCGCCCCGCCAACGCCCGTCGTGCCGCCGCCGGCGGCACCTGCCGCAGCGCCCACGAATTCCTGAACCAACCACCCATTTGCCGACCTAACCTGCACCGCGATGTCCCTCGACGAGACCCCAACCTCAACGCCTTGGCGTCGCATCCGCCTTGCGACCTTCGTGATCCTCGGCGTTGCCGCCGTGGCGATCACGGGCGTGCTGCTCATGGCTCGTCGCGGTGATGACTCGGGTTCGTCGGAGTGGTCGTCGCCAGCCGCGCGGATGCCGGGCGGCGACCGTGCTGCGGCGCGGCAGGGGAGCTTCGATGTCGTGCTGCCGGTCAGTGGAGAGCTTGCTGCCCTGCGCAAGATCGAGGTGCGCAACAAGCTCGAAGGCCGCGCGATCATCACGGAAATCGCGCCAGAGGGAAAGCGCGTGGCCGCGGGCGACCTGCTGATCAAGCTTGCCGAGGAAGAGCTGATCACCAAGCTCAAGGATGCAGAGGACAAGCTCAAGACCGCGCAGGGCGAAGTGATCGCCGCCGAGCAGAACCTGTCGATCAAGGAGCAGGAGAAGCAGAGCGAGCTCGAGAAGGCCGATGTGGCGGTGCGCATGGCCGACCTCGGTTTCCAGGGCTGGCTCAATGGTGATGTCGTCAAGAAGCGCCAGGAACTGGCCACCTCGCTTGAGACCAATCGCATCGACGCCGAGCGCCTGGCCAAGCGATTCGACGAAGCCAGGAGCCTCGTCGAGAAGGGCTTCATCAGCCGCGACGACTACGAGAAGGACCGCGTCGCCCTGATCCAGGCGAACGCCAAGGTCAAGCAGGCCGAGATCGACATCAAGGTCTACGACGAGTTCCAGTACCCGCAGGATGAGGCGAAGAAGAAGAGCGATCTCGACCAGGCCCGTGCCGAGCGCGGCCGAACCGAGCAGAAGAAGGATGCGGAACTGGTCAAGGCGCGCACCGAGCTCGACAGCGCGCGCTTCAAGCAGCAGACGGCGCAGGAACGACTCGACCAGACGAAGCAGCAGATCGCCTACTGCACCGTGAATGCGCCGAGCGATGGGCTCGTGGTGTATGCGAGCAGCCTCGAGTCGGGCGGATGGGGCCGAGGCAACGAGGCGCCTCCACCGCAGGCTGGCACCGAACTCAAGCCCAATGAACTCGTGATGATCCTGCCCGACACGAGCGCGATGGTCGCCAACCTCAAGGTGAGCGAGGCACTCTCGGGCCGGATCAAGCCCGGCCAGCGCGTGACGGTCTTCAGTGATGCATCACCGGGCGTTCCGATCTCCGGTGATGTGCTCGGCGTCAGCGTGCTTGCCGAGAGCGGCGGCTGGCGCGACCCCAATCGCCGCGACTACACAGTGCGCGTGGCGCTCGAGCAGCGCGACGACCTTGCGCTCAAGCCGAGCATGCGCTGCAAGGCCCAGATCCTGCTTGATGAGGTGCGCGAGGCGCTCAGCGTGCCGGTGCAGGCAGTCTTCCGCAAGGGACGTGTGAGCTTCGTCTATGTGCCCGATGGCGGTGGCTTTGCGCAGAAGCTCGTGCGTGTCGGCCGCACGAGTGAAGTCGATGCCGAGATCATGGACGGACTCTCAGCCGGCGATGTCGTGCTTCTGCGCGAACCCCGTGCCGACGAGATCACGAGCCAGCTTTCGCCGGAGATGGTCAACCCGCCAGCAGCCGACGGCCGCGAGGCGCGCGCTGGTTCCGATGGAGCAAGCGGATCGGGGCAACCAGGACGGACCGGCAAGCCTGAAACCGCCGCACCGCCAGTGACGCCGCCCGCCGACCCCGCCGCAGCGGCCAAGTCCGGCGAGTGAGCCTCACGCCATCGATGGCATCCAGATCGTCTTGGCCTCGGTCACGCCGCGGAAGGCGACCGGCGAGCGCCAGCGCGACTCGGTGAAGTCGCTTGCGGGATCCACGATCGTCACGCGCTTCATGTTCTCGGCGGCGCCGGCCTTGAGCGCCGCAGCGTGCTTGCCCTTCACGGCAGCGACGATCGCATCCATGTCACGGTGCAAGGCGAGCTGCGGCACGAGTTCGGCGTGCTCTCCGGTTAGGATGTTGCAGACCCCACCAGGCACATCGCTCGTGGCCAGGGCCTCGCTCAGGACCAATGCGGGAATGGGATGGCGCTCACTGGCAACGAGCACGATCGCATTGCCCGCAGCCAGCGCCGGACAGGCCAGCGCGAGCGCTCCGAGCAGGGGTGACTCATCAGGTGCGAGCACGCCAACGACGCCGGTCGCTTCGATGCCGGTGAAGGTGTAGAAGGGACCCGCCACAGGATTCTGTGAACCGAGCACGATCGCGATCTTGTCGGTCCAGCCGGCGAAGCTCACCACATGCTCGATCGAGGCATCGACCTCGGCCTTGGCCTTGCGCGGCGTGATGCGGCTCGTCGCGCGGATCGCCTCGACGAACTCGCCACGTCGCGCTTCGAGCATTTCAGCAAGCCGGTAGAGGATCTGCCCGCGCAGGTACGCGGTCGACGACGCCCACTTGTGCTGGGCCGCACGAGCGGCCTCGACCGCATCGCGGAAGTCCTTGCGGCTCGCCTTGCACAGGTGGTGCACGGTGCCATCGGCGACGGCCTTGATGGTGCGACCGCTTTCGGTGCGCGGAAACGCGCCGCCGATGAAGAGTTTCCAGGTCTTGGTCACGGTAGCCATGGTTGGTTCCTTTCAGGCGAGGTACGCAGCCAAGCCAGCACGGCCGCCCTCGCGGCCGAAGCCCGACTCCTTGAACCCGCCGAAGGGGCTCGTCGCATCGAATTGGTTGAAGGTGTTGAGCCAGACGACACCAGCCTTCACGCCCGCAGCGACCTCGTAGGCCTTGCTTGCACGGCTCGTCCAGACGCCCGCGCTCAATCCGTAGTTGGTGTCGTTCGCGCGCGCGATCGCTTCGTCCGGGGTACGGAACGTGAGCACCGTGAGCACTGGACCGAAGATCTCCTCGCGGGCGATGGTGTGGGCAGGCTGGACGCCACGGAAGAGCGTGGGTGCGACCCAGTAGCCCGTGTCGGGCAGCGCACCATCGAAGCAGACGATGCGGTCGGCGCCTTCCCGCACGCCGCACTCGATGAAGCTGTTCACGCGCTCGAGCTGCTGGCGGCTGTTGATCGCGCCGACATCGGTGTTCTTGTCGAGCGGGTTGCCCACACGCAGGCTGCGCATGCGATGGGTCAGCCGGCCGATCACCTCGTCAACCACGCTCTCCTCGACCAGCAGCCGACTGCCTGCACAGCAGACCTGGCCTTGGTTGAACCAGATTCCGTTCACGATGCCCTCGATCGCCTGGTCCATCGGCGCGTCGGCGAAGATGATGTTCGGGCTCTTGCCGCCGAGTTCGAGCGTGAGCCGCTTGTCGGTGCCCGCGCAGGCCCGCGCAATGCGCTTGCCGACGTCCGTGCTGCCGGTGAAGGCGACCTTCTGCACATCGGGGTGCTCGACGAGCAGCCTGCCGGTCTCGCCTGCGCCTGTCACGATGTTCACGACGCCCGGTGGAAGGTCGACTTCCTGCAGGATCTCAGCCAGGCGGAGTGCCGTGAGCGGCGTGGTCTCGGCGGGCTTGAGCACGACCGTGTTGCCGCAGGCCAGTGCGGGTGCGATCTTCCATGCCGCCATGAGCAAGGGGAAGTTCCAGGGAATCACCTGGGCGCAGACCCCGATTGGCCGTGGATCGATGCCGGGTACCGCATGTGCAAGCTTGTCGCACCAGCCAGCGTGGTGGAAGAAGTGCTGGGCCACCAGTGGCACATCAACATCGCGGGTTTCCTTGATCGGCTTGCCGTTGTCCATCGACTCGAGCACGGCGAGTTCGCGCGCCCGTTCCTGGATGCGCCGCGCGATGCGAAAAAGGTAGCCCGCACGCTCGGCCGGTCGAAGGCGGCTCCAAGCCTTGAAGGCCTTCTGTGCGGCCTTGACCGCCGCATCGACATCGGCCTTGCCGGCTTCGGCCACGCTGGAAAGCCTCTTCTCGGTGGCTGGATCGACGGTGTCGAAGTGCTTTCGCGAGCGGGGATCCACGAACTTCCCGCCGATAAAGAGCCCGTGCTCCTGTTGGATCTCGACCGGGAAGGTCTCGGGGGCCGGGGCATAGGACCAATCGATCGCCTGGGCTGGCTGCATCGGGGCATTATGACGGCACGGGGTGAATCGGGCAGCCGCTGTGAACGAACCCATGGGCATGAACCGAGCTGTCCAGATCGTCCTGTCCATCGTCTCGACCGGGGTGTGTGCGATCGCCTGTGCCACCGACGCCATGCGCTCCACGCCATCGCCTACGGCCATGGGTGACGATGCGGTCACCAAAGATGCGACCCAAGCCGCTGCCGAGGCCGCCTGGGCTGCGAAGGAGGTGGCTGCACCGACCGAAGCCCCGACGGTTGGGAGCACGGTCCGTGTGGGTGGCGACCTCAAGGTCGAATCGAACCTCGACGGCGAAACATGGCGATCGGGTCGTTGCCTGATCGAAGCCCCGCTTCCTGTGGGGTACCCCGCACCGACCCCGCCGGGCTCGATCGACCTGAA
>Ga0194116_10003958_pt1 | contig 17371 bp, 18 predicted proteins | sample TA2MahsurfametaG_4_FD_148617 | JGI IMG/M metagenome (GOLD analysis project Ga0194116, IMG submission 148617) | Freshwater microbial communities from Lake Tanganyika, Tanzania - TA2015008 Mahale S9 surface | ecosystem: Environmental > Aquatic > Freshwater > Lake | place: Tanzania: Lake...
AATTTTAAAATATTACCCAGAAAAAAATAATATATTTTAATTCTTATTTAATCTCAATTATTAAAATATTTGTATAAAAAAATTTTGGATAATTTATTGTCTATAAACAGATTTGACTTTTAGATTAATAATAATATTATCACGAATATTTTTTTATTTATAAAAAGCCGTTTTTAAAAGTTCGGAAGTTTTAGAATAAATATAAAAATACAGATTAATTTTCTAAAAATGAATTTTATAATAATTATATTTTAATAAAAATGCAACAACATAAAGAGGAAGACTTCGAAAAATTCTCTTATCATGGTGAGAACCAATTAGATGTATCTGAATCTCAAAAATTACGCTGTTTCGATAAAGATTCCAAGATTTTGGACCAAATCTCTAATAAAATCGGATATGATGATCAAATTGTATTGACAATTGTTCTCGTTTTTTTTTTGATTTCAATAGAAGGCTTACATATGACTTTTTTTTCAACATTAATCTTACCAATTCAACAAATATTTTTATTAAAAGATCATTATTTAGAGCTTTTATCTGGAATATTATTTGCTGGAGTCGGAATTGGCTCTGCTCTTTCAGGATACATGACTAGTAAATACGGAAGGAAATTTGTGATAAATTTTTTCGTTCTTACAATTTTTTTCTCAAATTTAATTTTAGCATTTACAATTAATTTCTTCTTATTTTCGTTATTTCGCTTTATAATTGGTCTTTCAATGGGGCTTATAATTCCCACTTCTATTAATCTATTAACAGAAAAATTACCTTTAAAATATCGTTCAATATTTTTAAATTTTGTATGGATAGGGTTTAATTTTGGAAACCTTTTTTTACTTGTTTTAGTCTATTATATCATGCCTAACTATGAAATATCTGGATTTAAAAGGCTTTTGCTTACTAGCAGTTTTTTGAGCTTATTTGTTTTTATTCTTTGCATAATATTTTTAGAAGACTCTTACAGAAATCTAATTTTAAAGGGTAATCAAAATAAAGCATTTGATTTGATAGAAAAAAAGCTAAAGATAACTCTGACTTATATTGAGAAGAACAGAATATATAGAGAAATTGCCGAAGGAGCCAATAAAGTAGAAGGAGAAAGCATCATTACTGAAATCTCAACTAAAAAATTTAAAAAACTGACAATTTTACTAATTTTTATTTGGTTTATAAATTCAGTAATTTCATATGGTCCTATGGTAATATACACTCTAACAATTAAAGATTTGAAACTTAATAATATAAAATTATCGAATTATCAAGTTTTAATTAATCAAATTTATTTTTGTATTTTGAATTCTCCTTCTAATGTAATTGGTGGATTTGTGAGTGAAATTCCTTTTTTAGGAAGAAACAAATCAACATTACTAAGCTCCATTTTGGGATTTATTTTTATGCTTTTAGCTATAATAAATCCTGTAAATTTTACTTTTTATCTTGCAATTTCACAAGCATTTGTAGGAATTGCTTTTAATATAAATGGAGCCTATTCAAGTGAAGTTTATCCAACTAAAATTCGGGATCACATAGTAGGAATTTTATTTGCCTTTACGCGTTTAGGTGGATTTACTTCTCAGTTTCTATATTTAGATTTATATTCCCTTGGAATTTTCATTCCATATTTTATAACATTGCTATTTATGTTTGTAAATATATTACTTATTTGGACATTACCTTATGAAACATTTGGTAAACCTTTAGATGATGAATTTTAAAATAATTAACAATTTTAATTTTTTAAAAAGCAATTTTGATTAAAGATCTATTTCGATTAAATGGTACTCCTAAAATTTTGTATATTTGAAAATCTCATTTGAGAATATTAATTTTTATTATAAACCTTGGATTATATATAAAATATAAGATTTATCACAAAAATAACTCAACAAAAAAAAATTAAATTAACTCAAAAAACTCAAATGATATTTTTGTTTAAAACAAAAGAATTTTTGTTCAAAGTTTGATGCTCAATTTATTTTACAAAGTTACTAATTTCTTATAGTTAAAAATAATAACTAAAAATTATTTCAAAATAAAAATTATTCGAAAAATAATTTTATTAAGAAATAAATATCAAGATTATTTATAAACATAAAAATAACAAAATTAAATTTGAAACAACTTTATTTAAAGATTTAAGTGCTCAATACAAAAATTATGTTTTTAAAATTTCCTTAAAAAATGATTTGTAGAATTGACTTAATTAATATACATTGAAAATTAAAATTATATTCAAGAAAAATAATAATGTTTTTATTATGATTATTAGAGAATGAAATAAATAAATTAATTATTTTTATATACATAGCACTTTAATTTGATATTTTTAATTTCAAAAAATGATGAAAGAAATTCACAAAATAAATAAAATAACTCTTCTAAATAAATTGAATAATTTTGGTTTTCTTAAAAATAAATTTTCTTTATTCTCAAATACAAATGCCATTAAAAGAACTTTAGACTTGGATAAAAATGCACAAATTAATGATAAATTGAAGCATAAAGTTTTTGTAATACAAAAATTTTAAAATATTTTTTAGACTAAAAAACATATAGGTCCTAATCAAGTGGAAGTTCAAGAAATGCTAAGTTCATTTAAATGTGAATCTTTAGAAAAATTGATTGAAGATACTGTTCCTTCAAATATTTTGTTGAGCGAATCTTCAATAAAAAATCAACATGAAATTCTTGGTGAACCTATTAGTGAATATACTGCATTGAATTATCTTAAAGAAATAGCAAAGAAAAATAAAATTTTTAAAAATTATATTGGTAATGGATATAATCCTGTTATTGTTCCTCCTGTAATCTTAAGGAATGTTTTGGAAAATCCTGCTTGGTATACTTCATACACACCCTATCAAGTAAATTGAAAATTCAATTTTTTAATAAATTTATAATTTCATATAAAATTAAACTTTTTCAATTTAAAATGAATTGAATAAAATTTTTAATTGATCCTTTTCTATTAAATAAAATCTTTATTAAAAATAAAATTTAAAATAAATCTCTTAAATAAAGGCTTTTTTGTAAAATTATGCAAATCTAACTGAGATTTTTTAATTAAAGATATAAATTAGAAAATTCGATATTTGATTAAAAATTAAAATATTTCGAAGAGACTTAATTTAATTACTTTTTTTTTATTTAAGGATTAATTGCTTAATTTCTATTGGTAGATAATTTTTCTTAAATAAAATCTTAATTGATTTGAATAATTTCACATTTTAATATTCAGGCTGAAATTTCTCAAGGAAGAATGGAATCATTATTAAATTTTCAAACTTTAATAACTGAATTAACAGGATTAGAATTTTCAAACGCTTCTTTATTAGATGAAGCAACAGCTGCTGCAGAAGCAATGTATTTAGCCCATAGTGTTTCAGGTGGAAAGAAAAAGGATTTTTTCGTTGCTGAAACACTTTTCCCTTTCGTTAAGGACACAATCAGATCTCGAGCATATTATATTGGAATAAATATAATTGAAGGAAATCCTGAAGATCCAAAAATTTTTGAAAATCCAAATTTATTCGGAGGAATAGTTCAAAATCCTGACTCAAATGGTAAAGTAAATGATTTTTCAGCTTTCGCTGCTAAATTAAAAGAAATTAAAGCAATAAGTATTGTTGCTCAAGATATAATGAGCTTGCTTTTAGTAAAATCACCCGGTGAAATGGGATTTGATATTGCTGTTGGATCTGCACAAAGATTCGGAGTTCCTATGATGAATGGTGGTCCTCATGCAGGTTTTATGGCTACTAAAGATGAATTTAAAAGAAAAATTCCAGGAAGAGTTATTGGTGTCTCAAGAGACAAACATGGAAAAAGGGCTTTAAGACTTTCTTTGCAGACAAGAGAGCAACACATAAGAAGGGATAAAGCAACTAGTAATATTTGCACTGCCCAAGCTCTTCTTGCTAATATGAGCGCTTTTTATGCAATTTTCCATGGTAAAAGTGGTTTATTTGATATTTCTTCTAGAATAAATTTATTGGCTTTCAATTTACAGAATGAACTGGAAAAAATTGGATATAGATTTGTTAATAATCCCACTGAAATTTTCGATACAGTAACAATTAATGCAGAAGAATCTGGGGTAAGCGCTGAAGAAATTGTTTACTATTTTGAACAAAATGGAATTAATCTAAGAAAAATTGATAGTAATTCAGTAGGTGTAACTATAAATGAAACAACTAATTTAGCGGATTTAGAAGAATTATTAAATCATTTTTCAAACTTGAAATGCTGTAAACAAAGTTTTGATATATCTAAATTGAATTGGGTAAATAACGAGATTTTGAATTTAAGCATGAATAAAAATCTCAGAAGAAATAATTTCAAAGATATTCTTAATCAGGATATTTTTAATAAATACAGTTCTGAAAGCCAAATATTAAGATATCTATACCACTTGCAATTAAAAGATATATCTCTTTGTAATTCAATGATTTCATTAGGATCATGTACTATGAAATTGAACGCTACTTCTGAATTAGTAAAAATTTAAATTATATTCATTTAAATTTTATAGATTGTTTCTCTTTTTTTGAAGATTTTATTTTATAATAAAAAAAAATATTTATTTAGATTCCTGTTACTTGGCCTGAATTCACTAATATTCATCCTTTTTCAAACCCAAATCAGCAAGTAGGATATAGAGAAATGATAAATGAAATAAGCGAAATGTTAGCTTCAATTACACAATTTGATTCAGTTTCTTTACAGCCAAATTCTGGAGCAAATGTACTAAAATTTTAATTTTTCTAAAATTTTTAAGTTTTTAAAAAAATTTTAATTTTATAAAATCTGGCAGAAGATTAGGAATTTTATAAAATCGCTTTTATTAAATATTAAATTTAATAAATTTTTTAACTAGAAACTTAAAATTTTAGGGAGAATATGCAGGATTAATTGCTATTCGTAGGTATCAAGAAAGCATGGGACAAGGACATCGTAATGTTTGCTTGATTCCATCTTCTGCTCATGGTACAAATCCTGCTTCTGCTGCAATAACAGGTTTAAAGGTAGTTGTAGTTCTTTGTGATGAACATGGAAATATTAATGTTTCAGATTTAAAAGCAAAAGCTGAAGAACATTCTAAAAATCTCTCAAGTCTCATGGTTACTTATCCTTCAACACACGGAGTATTTGAAGCTTCTATAAAAGAAATAACTGATATAATTCATACTAATGGAGGACAAGTTTATATGGATGGTGCAAATATGAATGCTCAAGTTCTTATAACTTCTCCAGCTACTATTGGAGCTGATGTTTGTCATTTAAATTTACATAAAACATTCTGTATTCCTCATGGAGGAGGAGGTCCTGGAATTGGACCAATTTGCGTAAGAAAACATTTAGCTCCTTTCTTACCTGGTCATTTTGAATTTAATAGAGAAGAAAAATTAAATTGGTCAATGACTAGTGCACCTTTTGGTAGTGCAGGAATTATTCCGATATCTTATATGTATATAAAAATGCTTGGAAATGATCTCTTGAAATCAACCCAAATTGCAATCTTAAATGCAAATTACATGATGGAAAAAATAAAAGATCATTATAAAATATTATATAGAGGAACTTCTGGAAGATGTGCACATGAATTTATTATGGATATAAGAGATATTAAAAAAGTTTCAGGAATAACTGAAGAAGACGTTGCAAAAAGGCTTATGGATTATGGATTTCATGCACCAACTATGTCTTTCCCAGTTCCTGGTACACTTATGATTGAACCTACTGAATCAGAGGATAAGTAATTTTAAAAAAATATAATTTTATTTTTTATTATTATTCTTACATTTAACAATAAAAAGCAATATAATTTTTCAATTTAACTTAAACAAATTAAACTTCATTTTAAATAGAATAGATTTATATTTGAATTTGCATTTAGTTTAATTAATTAAATTAATTTTAGAGGAGAATTAGATAGATTTTGTGATGCTCTTATAGAAATTAGAAATGAAATAAGAGAAGTGGAAGAAGGAAAAGCTGACAAATTAGACAATGTTTTGAAAAATTCTCCACATACCTTAGAACAAATTACTTCAAATGAATGGACTCATCAATATAGTAGAGAAAAGGCAGCTTATCCTTTACCTTATATTAAGAAAAGAGGAAAATTCTGGCCTAGCGTGGGAAGAGTTGATAATGTATATGGAGATTTAAATATTGTATGTACTTGTCCTTCTATCAATGAATATTTATAAAAATCAATAAAAAATACTACTTGGAAACTCAAACAATTAATTTGTTATAAGTGATTGTTTGTTTAAAATAATATTTTTAATGATAGAGTAGAATTATTTTATATTTTAAGTGACAATAAATTAAACTCGATGAAAATGGCATATATACAAATACACATTATAATTTATTCTTTATTTCTTATTTTAGAGTGAGAAATGAAATTTAATAATAAATTAATGTTATATTAAACTTAATTTCTTCATTTAAATTTATTATTTTATTTAACTATTGTTAACCAGATAAAATTTTATTCATGTTTATTTTAGATTAATTGAAAAAGAGCAATTTCAGAAAATTTTTAAAAAATAAAATTAAAAACAAATATTTCTTTATAAGATTAAGTGTGGAAATCTATTAAGTAAAATGAATTTAGTTTTAAAGTTTTTTTTATTTTAGAAAATCAATAAAATCAAATAAATAATTTTAACTCAGTTAAAAATCTTAATGCAATATTATTTTAATATAAAGATGATTTGGTTATTAATTTTATATTTTAATGGAAAACGAAAACAACAATCAAATCAATAATTCTCAAAACTTTATTGATATTTTATTTACAGGAGGACTAGGATACATCGGATCTCATACAGTTTGCGAAATATATGATTTTAACAAAAAAAATGGAACTAATTACAGAGTTACGATTCTAGACAACTTAGAAAATTGCTCAATTAACATTTTAGAAAGATTAAAACAAATAACTGGAGCTGATATAAAATTTTATAATTGTGATATCTTAAATGTTCAAGAGCTTGAAAAAGTATTTAGTGAGAATAATTTCAAATATTTAATTCATTTCGCAGCAAAAAAATCGGTAAATGAATCAACCAAAATACCTCTCAGCTATTATAAAACAAATGTTTCAGGAAGCATAAATTTGATTGAATTGTGTCTTAAATATAAAGTAAATAATTTTATTTTCAGTTCTTCATGTTGTGTTTATGGAAACTGTGATAATATTCCATCTGAAGATGCCATTTTAAATCCCATAAATACTTACGGTAGAACAAAGCTTTTTATGGAAAAAATTTTAATTGATTCTTCAGAAGCATATAAAGACTTTAGATGTATTTTATTACGTTATGCTAATCCAGTTAGTGCTCATTTTTCAGGCCTCATTGGAGAAAATCCTAAAGGCGTTCCTGCAAATTTATTCCCTGTTGTAGAAAATCATGTTAGAGGATTAACTGAAAAAATAAAAATTTTTGGAAATGATTACAAAACAAAAGATGGAACTGCAATAAGAGACTATGTACATGTTAGTGATATATCCTTTGGTCATGTTCTCGCTATCGATGTTTTTAAAAAATTGGAAAATGAAGGAAAAAATTATGAAATTTTTAATATGGGAACAGATAACGGATATTCTGTTCTAGAAGTAATTACAACTTATATAGAATTAACAGGAGCAAAAATAAACTATGAATATGCTGAAAGAAGAAAAGGAGATGCAGAAAAGGCAGTTCCAGATTCAAGTAAAATAAAAAAAGAACTTGGTTGGGAGCCAAAAACAACTCTCGAGAAAATGTGTATTGATTCATATAATTTCATAAAGAAAAATCCAGATTTAATATAAAGAAATTTTAGAGAGTTTTGAGTACTAATATTTAAAATAATAATAAAATAATTTATTTAATTTTAAAATATTGATTAAATTGTTGGTTGATTAATTCTCTATTTATTTAATTTTATTCCAGATTTTATTTTTAAATTTATAATAAATCTAACCCAAAGATATTTATGCTGGAGATGTATTTGAATAAGTTATGAGATTCTTTTTTATACAATAAAAAATTGAAATTCTGATTATAAATTGCTGAATTTAAAGCTTTTTATATAAAATTGATTAAAATAATTATAAATTATTAAAATATTAGAAAAGTCATAGTATCTATAAAAATAAATTTTATTTTAAAAAATTTTTTTTTATAAAGAAAGATAAATTAATATTTTTAATTTACAAAAACATTTTAAAATTTTATACAAATTGAAATTTGATGTAAATATCAAGTCTTGAAATCAAGATATTAAAATTTATCTTAAAATATGAAATAAATAATCAATAAAAATGGAAAGAATGTTTTTAAAGCAATGCTATAAGAATAAAAATATCTTAAATATCTTCAACAAAAAATTTAGTTTAAAGTTAAAAGAATTTTCACACATAAATCCAAAAGGCAAACAATTAACTTTATCAAATTTTATAAATGGAGACTGGAGAAATACTTCAAAATATGAAGATTTTCCTGATCCTTTAGAAGGCTATAATTATTTAAAAGTTCCTTTAACTGAAAAACCAGAAATGTCTGATATAATTTCTTCCATGAAAAATTGTCCAAAACACGGACTCCATAATCCATTAAAAAATGTTAATAGATATATTAAATATGGTGATATTTGCAGAAAAGTCACCGAAGCTTTATATAATGAAGAAATCTTCAATCATTTTGTTCATTTGATTCAAAGAACTTTTCCTAAAAGTGATGGGCAAGCTTTAGGAGAAATGAGAGTTACAAGAGCTTTTTTCGAAAACTTCTGTGGAGACAATGTAAGATTTTTGGCAAGAGGTTTTTCAAATCCTGGAGATAATGATGGACAGCAATCACAGGGATATAGATGGCCTTATGGACCTGTTTGTATTATTGCTCCTTTTAATTTTCCTCTTGTAAAAAACATAAAGCTTAATTTTTCATTTAAAAAAATTTTCTGAATGAAATTTTATTAATACATTATTTAGAAAATAATTTGTATTTTACCTTATTAGATATAAAATTTTTGAAATTAATTATAAAAAACATTGTGAATAATAGATTATTTGATTTTTTAAATAAAAAAAATTTTATTAATCTATATAGGAAATACCTGTTTTACAACTAATGGGTGCTTTATTCATGGGAAATAAAGTTCTTCTTAAAGTAGATTCAAAAGTAAGTGCTTGCATTGAAGAATTTTTGAGACTTCTAATTGCTTGCGGAATGCCAAAAGATGATGTTATATTGATTCATACAAACGGAGAAAATATGGAATATTTAATTAAGGAAATTGAACCAAGAATGACTTTATTCACAGGATCAAAAAAAATAGCAGAGAGGCTTTCAAAACTCTTATCTGGTCGTATTAAAATTGAAGATGCTGGATTTGATTGGAAAATTTTAGGCCCTGATGTTTCCGATGTTGATTATATTGCAAGTATATCAGATCAAGATGCATATGCTCTATCTGGCCAAAAATGCTCTGCACAAAGTTTGCTCTTTGTACATAAAAATTGGAGTGAAGCAAAATTTTTACATAAAATTAAAGAATTAGCAGAAAAGCGTTCTTTTAAATCTGGAACTTTATCCCCAGTTTTAACTTGGTCAAATAAAAACATTATGAATCATATAGATAATGTTCTTAAAATTCCTGGATCTCAAGTTCTTTTTGGTGGAGTTCCTATATCTGAACAACATTCAATACCTGATGTTTATGGCTCGTTTAAACCCACTGCAATTTTTGTACCTTTGAAAGCTTTTTCAAATAAAAAATATTTTGATACAATTACAACTGAATTATTTGGTCCATTCCAGATAGTTACTGAATATAATGATAAAGACATTGATGGAGTTTTAAATGCATTAGATAATTTAGATCAGTTATTAACTGCTGGTGTTGTTTCAAACGATAAAATCTTTTTACAAAAAGTTCTTTCAAATAGTTGTAATGGAGTAACTTATGCAGGTATTAGAGCTAGAACTACAGGAGCACCACAAAATCACTGGTTTGGTCCTTGTGGTGATCCAAGAGCAGGAGGAATAGGAACTCCAGAAGCAATTAAATATTGTTGGTCTTCTCATAGAGAGATAATAATGGATACAAATTCACCAAAAGATATAAAAATAATACAAAACTAAATTTTGAATACATTATTATAATAATTTCATATAAATATTTTTCTGTTAGTTATATTAAAATATGTAAAATTATCAATTGGTTTAAGATTTTTATAAAAAAAATTCTCAATATTATCATATTTATATTTTCGAAAATTCCAAAATTAATTCAAATATTTATTATTCATGTAAAAATCAAAAGAATAATGTTTTTGGATTTTTGAGAAAAGTATTTTAAAATATTTTAAAATTGAAAATTTCTATTCTTTTTTTATTAAACCATTTTTATTTTATCTAAAACAAAATCAAGTAAATACGCTTTTGTTATCTCTCGATTTATTCTTTCATAATGTTTTTCAGAATAAGCTTTTATAATTTCAAAGTTTTCCATATAGTCGATATTCTTAATTTCTCCTACTTTCTTTTTATTTATTTTAAATCCTTTATTTTTTATACCAACTTTATTTTCTTTGTTTTTATTGTAATATTCTTCATAGTTTTTCCTTATTAATATTATTTTAAGTAAAATTTGAACCCAGAAAAAAGCTGAAGATTTTACATTATTATCACGAATAATCTCCAAAACAAGATGAAATCTTGCTGGATCCATTATTACTTTAGCTAACTCTTTATCCATTATTAAACTCTTAAAGTTTTCTTTGTATTTTTGACTCTCAAAATCTAGATTTTCATTTAAATCCAAAATATTTAAATTACTCTCATCGCTTAATTCTTCTAATTTTTTTCTATTTTCAATAATAAGTTGAATATGAGAATCTGAATTTCCATTTAAAAAATTGAGAATACTAGCTTGAGGATCTTCTGTTGTACCTTTTAATCTTTGATTAATAATTTTTTTAAGGATTGTTATAAAATCATTTTTTCGATTAAGATCTAAACTGAGCTGTAGAGCTTTATAAAGTTGGTTGTTATATGTTAAATGTCGTAATTGCTCTTCTTTTATTATTTTTTCTTCCATTTCTCTAAGCTCATTTTCTTGTTTTTCTTCAGTAACATCTTTCCATTGAACTATTCTACTGTCACTTGCACCACTAACAATTAAAGGATTTTTTTCATCTTGATTATTAACATCGAAAGCCCAAATCTTACCAATATGAGCATCAACTGTATTTATACATTCACTTGACTTAAGATTCCAAAATTTTATTAAACCATCGGATCCAGCTAAATTATGAAGATAAGTTTTTATTTTTAAAAAAAAGATTTTATTTTAATAAGAATTTATATAAATAATTAGCTTTTATAGAGGAAAATTTTAAAAATTATATCCCTATATGATATTAAGGTTTTACCTGATACTAGATGAGTTCCATAATAAACCCAAGAAATTTTAAGGACTCCAGTTAAATGTCCTTCAAATGTATTCAAACATGTAAAATCAGATAAATTCCATATTTTTACAGTTTTATCCATAGAAGCGGAAGCAAGCAATTTTGCATACTTTGAAAATGAAATATCCATAACTGCTCTTTTATGTCCTTTCAAGCAAGCCATCTCTTCTAATTGTTTATTAAAGATTTTTATTGTTTTATCATAAGAGCAACTTGCAATTAATTTTTCATTTGGGCTTATTCTTATCATGTTGATTTCCTCATCATGTGGAATTTCTGAGAAACTACTTTCATATATTGTAAAAGGTTCTGTTATATTCAAAAATTGATTTTCATCATTTTCAACTCCGTTAACTAACTCAGAAAAGTCCCATATTTTTATACTTTTATCCTTGCTTGCAGAAACAACTTGAAAAGCTTTCTTTAGCATCAAAGCAGCGCAATTGACTTGCTCAGAATGCCCTTTTAAAATAGCAAAACAAACGCATTTGAAATCATTAAATCCTTTTTCGCTCTCTTCATAATAATATTTCCAAATTCTAACTGTGTTATCCTTTGAAGAGGTACAAATGAAGTTGTTTTTAATATCTATATTCATTATAAAATCTGTGTGTCCTTCAAAAAGCTTTATTTTATTATTAGAAAAATACTTAAGAGTCGTATCATTTGAACTAAAAATATATTCAAGATTATTATAGATTAAAGCTTTATCTTGTTTTTCTTTTGTTGCTTTTTCAACCATTTCAATTTCAGCTTCAGAATTATTTTTAAGATTTTCAATATTATTTTCTTCATATTTTATACTATTTTGATTTGATATTAAATTATCTAATTTAATTAATGGCAATAATTTAATATCTAATATTTCTTGACAAAATCCAGGAATTAATTTAAGAAGCTCAGCTGTTGTAATATTTTCATGTACTAAATCTAGATTTAAGTATATAAGGCATTGCTCATGAGTTAAACAGACTAATCTCTTAGAATCAGCAGAATAAATTATTTGAATTATAGCTTGATTTAAGAAATTTTGTCGAATTGAAAAATCATTTATTTGTGATTTTTTGAAATTTATTTCCACTAAACTTCCATCTTCACATCCTAGTAAAATAGATGGAATTAGTTCTTTTTCAGAATTTTTATTAAATAATTTTCGAGTAAAGTACAGAACAGATTCTATCGGAGGTATCATTTCAAGATTATATTCTCTAAGAATTTGAGAATTTTGGAGTTTCCATAATATCACATTATTATCCATTGAAATAGAAATAAGGCTTTTTCCATCATTTGTGAGATCAATATGTCTTACTCCTTTTTCATGCTTGATTAAAGCAGCAGTTTGTTTATTTAAGACAATATCCCAAGATTTTATTAATCCATCTTCTGAGCAAGAATAAAGGATATATTTTTCTGCTTCAGGATTAAATTTCAAATCATAAATAAAGTTTGTATGAGCTTCAAAGTTGCAGACAAGATTATAATTATTACAATCATAAACTAAAATGTTATGATTGGTTGTTGCTAATGCCACAAATTTAAAAGATTTGTCAAAAGTTACTATTTTTGCGTTTGCTTTAGTTAACTAATATTATTGAATTTAAAATGTAATAGTTCATAACAAAATTTTTAATTTAAGGGTTTATAAATTAAATGGTATTGAATTTAAACTTTAATTATAAACTTTCAAAAAAATCGAATCTTATTGAAAAATCTAAGATACCTTCCAAGTTTTTATGCATTTTCCGGTTGTAATGTCGAATATTCTTATTAATGAATTATTCATTGCACACACCAATTCATTCTTTTTGGAATTGTAGTTGAATGCCACAAAATTTTCTTCAGGCTAATAATTTGAGAAAATAAAAAATTAAACATGTATAAACCCAACTGATTAGACTCTTTTATTTTAGAAATAAACAAAAAAGATTTTAATTATTAAAATTCTTACTTGATTAAAAGCTTTAATTAAAGCATGAGTAAATAAATCTAAAATTTTCAATTCGTTTCCAACGATAGAAAACAAATATTTATTTTCTTCCCAAATGACTAATTTTCCTTGAGTATTAATAGGTTCAATAATTTGCTTTGGTTCCCAGTATTTAGCAATTTTAATAACATCATCTTTTTTATTTAGTCCTTGGTTATTATTTAAGTTATATAAATCATCATCAAAATTATCGAAATTTTTATCATCATTTTTTTTATATTTTTTATTTGCGAATTTATTGTTATTATTCTTGAACTTTACTCCAAAGCCTCTTTTCCTCTGACTTATACCTCTATCTTTTGAAAAATTCCTTTTTAAATTTCTCGATCTATTTTTTGAATTATCTCTATTTCTTTTTTTTAAGAATTTTTTATTTCCTTCCATCAAATAAAATGAATGATTATTTTTTAGATTAATTATTTTTAAATTTTAAATTTTAAATTCATTATTCATTTAAAAATTTAGTTTGATCTTATTCAATATATGTTTATAATATTGATAAGAATTTTTATTTTAAACATTATTAAAAATTAAATATAATTACAGATTTTAGAGACAATTTTATTAATTAATTTATAAAAAAATTTAGTATTTGTAGAATAGTACTTATTCGAGTATTTATAAATTTTAAAAAAACCAAAATTTTTTTGAATTTAATATAAAAAATTTTATGGAAATAGAAGAAGTTCTCATTCTGGGTATGGTAGGATTACCTGCTAGAGGAAAAACTTATATATCAAGAAAACTTGCAAGATTTTTAAATTGGACGGGTGTAAAAGCAAAAGTTTTTAATATTGGAATGTATCGAAGAGTTATTGTGGGCTTGGATTGTGATTCGAAATTTTTCGATCAAGATAATATAGAAGCTTTAAGAGCTAGAGAAAATTGTGCATATTTAGCTATGAATGATCTAATTAAGTATCTTGAAGGTATTATAAATTCTATTTTTCTTTATAGAATAATATAGAGAGAGATTCTCAAACTTATTTAAAATAAAACTAACTTATCAAACACAATTTTATCTAAAACGAGATTTATCATGGTGTTTTAACAATAAATTAAGAAAAAAATTAAAGGAATAGTTAAAATAATTCTTTTTTTTAAAGATTTCTTTCTTTACTATTTTCATTCCAATTTTTATGAATTTTTAAAACTAAAAAAAAGAAATAAAATGAATAAAATTTAAATGATTAACTTTTTCTAAATTAGTTCTATCTTTTTTGCTTTTTATATGCTTTTTTGGCTTTTTATGATTTTTCGGTTTTTTATAATTTTTTTGGTTTTTAAAAAATAAAAAAACTGTCAATTATTTGAAACTTGGTCAATTAATAGAAACAGTTAACTGTCAGATAATTCTTAAAATCTTCTTTTTTTAAAGTATTTTTTCAAAAATTTACAAAATTTTAAATTTATTTTTTAGAAGCTAATTAATTCTTTTTTTATATTATTAATGAAAAAATAATATAGAAGTTGGAAACATTGGTATTTTGGATGGCACTAATACTCGTAAAAGCAGGCGTCGACTAATTGAAAATTATTTACAATCTAATATGGAAAAAAAATTCAAATTGATATGGATTGAATCAATATGCAATCTTAGATCTATCATTGAAAACAATATCTTCAAGACTAAAATAAATTCTCCAGATTATAAAAACTGGGATGATCCTGAAAAAGCAGCAGATGACTTTCGCAATCGCATTCGTGAATATGAAAAAGTTTATGAAAAAGTAAGCATTGAAAATGACGGGGAAAATTCAGCTTTTATTCAAATTATCAATCAAGGTGAAAAAATGATAGTTCGAAATGTTCAAGGATATATCGAATCAAAAATAATTTCTTATTTAACTAATTTACATACAGGTAATAGACCCATATATTTTCTTCGTCACGGTGAAAGTGAATCAAAAAAGGTTAAAATAATAGGAGGCGATTCCTGCTTAAGTCCATTAGGGGAAAAATATGCTAAACAAGTTGCAAAATTTTTTGAAGCCGAAAATCTTTTATTTCATGAAAAACCTATAATATTTAGCTCAACCTTACGTAGAAGTATGCAAATTGCAGATAAGCTGACATTTTTAAACAAGTATAAAGCCGAAAAATTACTTGATGAACTTAATGCAGGGCTCAGAGATGGAATTACTTATGAAGAATTCAAGCAAAAATTTCCTATAGAAGAAAGAGATAGATGTTTAGATAAACTAAATTTTAGATATCCGAGAGGAGAAAGTTATATGGATGTAATTCAAAGAATAGAACCAATTATTTTTGAAATAGAAAGGATAAGGTCTCCTGTTATTATAGTAGGTCATCAAGGAATGTTGAGATGTTTATATGGTTATTTCGCAGGTGTTCCAATTGAGATGATACCTACTCTCGAATTCCCTTTCCATACTATTATTAAATTTGTTCCTGAAGCTTATGGTTTTTATGAATCAAGATTTTATATTGATGCTGAAACTGGGGAAATTATTAAAGATGATAAAAATTTTGTGAAATTTCCAGATAATCTTATTCAAACCCCTGATTAACAATAATTAATAAAAATATTGAATTACATTTTTATTTTATTTTATACTCAAGACAAATTTCTTAAGAATAATACATTTCAAATAAAAGAAAAATTTATAAATAATTAATTAATGATCAATTTTAAATAAATAAGTTAATATCATTACAAAATAACATTTTAAATAACATAATCTATTTAAAATTTAATAATTCTTTTTAAAGATAAATATTTTAAACTAATTAAATTATATTAAATTTATTTTTTAAAAACAGAGAATCATTATTTCAAATGATCTTTTAAAAAAGTTATATAAAATGATTATTATTAAGATTTAAATTTATTTGCATATTTGAAAAATTAAGTAACTATATGTTAATATTAAATCAACAGAGATATAATAATGATATAAATTCAAAATCTAATTTGCAATATTTTAAACTTTCTATCTCTCATTCAAGATCAATTTTTGATATTAAGATTTTACTTGAAAATATATCTCTATAATATTTCAAAAAAGCAAGATCGTTTCTTAAGGATCTCAAACAAAAATAAACCCCCCATCCGCAAATAAAAAAGCAAACTACAGTATAATATAAAAAAGAAAAATATTCAAAAAAAAGAATATTTCCAGTTGGGTCAGATTTTAGATCTATCAACTTGTCACCTTCAATAATCATTTCATATCTAAAATTAATTTTGTTCTTATAGCAAAATTCTTTTTCGGGGTCTATTATAAAAGCAATATTAGTCATTTTTTGTTCATTTACAAATTTAAGTGTTGCTTGTGGACTTAATTCAGAAATGCCAATAACTCTATTAATTTCATGTAAAAGTTTAATTTTTTCTAATTCTAAATCAGTCAATTCCGATTGCTTTTTTAAAAATTTATTATTTGTATTTTTTAAATCTATCATATTTTGATTTTCTATTTTATTTTTTTCAGTTTTGTTGTCATTACCTTATTTTATAAAATTTAATAATTACTTTGTTTTTCTATTTCTTCTTCCTTTTTTAGCTTATCTTTTAATTTCAAGATATTAAGTTTTTGAAGGACATCATCATAGAATTCTGAGTTTAGTCTTTTTTCAGCTTCTCAAAATATAAAAATAAAATTTACATGGATAAGGAGAAAGGATCAGAGTTCTTCCATCTTTAAAAAAATCTTTTAAATTGACTTCTTTTAGGTTGAATTTATCCAATTCTCCATCAAAAAATAGAATTTTTTTTTTCATATTTAAGTCTAATATACGAAGCGATTTTATATGCTTAAAAAATCCAAAAAATTTATTCATTTTTAAGTTTGATTTGAAAAATAATAAATTATCATTTATTAATATTTAACACAAACATTGTAATTACTATTTATCTAATCCATTGTCTACAAATCTTTGGGGAT